>Ga0209643_1000376_pt1 | contig 88864 bp, 67 predicted proteins | sample AutmiccBRH37_all_FD_187383 | JGI IMG/M metagenome (GOLD analysis project Ga0209643, IMG submission 187383) | Deep subsurface microbial communities from Mt. Terri, Switzerland - Autotrophic microbial communities BRH/37_all (SPAdes) (version 2) | ecosystem: Environmental > Aquatic > Deep... | reverse complement strand
TCAGCGCCTGCGCGACCCAGCCGACGAGCCCTACCATTATGGTGATGCCGGCGCCCAACAAGCCGTTCGAAGTGTTCGTTCAGGACCAGCAGCTGTGCAAAGCCTATGCATACCGGGAAACCGCCGGGCAGGCCGACGCGGCCAACCGGCGCGGAATCGGGGCTGCGGTGGTGGGTACGGCACTCGGCGCCGGGCTGGGCGCCGCGGTCGACGGCGGGCATGGCGCGGGAGTCGGCGCCGCGGGAGGCGCGGTCGCGGGCACTGTCGTGGGAGCCGGCACGTCGTCCGAGTACGGTGACTCGGTCCAGCGGCAGTACAACATCGCTTATGCCCAATGCATGTACGCCAAGGGAAATCAGGTGCCGGGTTATCAGAACGTCAGCACGCCCTCACCGCCACCTCCGCCGCCAGGCTATTACGGCCGCAACTAGGCTTCGGCGAAGCGCTCGATTTCCAACGCGTCCGCGAGTAGTCGGTAACTCTTCACGCGCGCCTGATGCTCGCCGATCATGGAGGTGATCATGATCTCGTCCGCTTGCGTGGTTTGTGCGAGCTCAAGGATGTAATCGCGCAGGATATCCGGCGTGCCGGCCTTGATGCGCCCCGCGCGGGTAGGACGGTGGCGATCCTCCTCAAGCGAAAAATTATAGGCGAGCGCCTCGGCGCGCGTGGGGAAACGCGCGCGCGTGCGCCCGGAAATCACATGAATGAGCGCGGTGTCGCCGATGCGCGCCAGCTCGTCGGCCTCGTCCTGACTGTCCGCACACAGAACATGGAGCGAGAGGATAGCCCGCGGGGCGTCGCCGAATTGCGACGGCTTGAACTGGCTGCGATAGATGCGCATCGCCTCGACCGCCGGTTCCGGCGTGATGTGATGGGCGAACGCAAAACCAAAGCCGTTGATCGCCGCCACCTGCGCGCCGAAATAGCTGGTTCCCAAAATCCAGATCGGCGGCATGTCGACGCCGGTCGGTGCCGCCGCCACCCGCTCGAAGCGGTGCCCTTGCGGAAGCGCATCGTTGAAATACCCGACGAGATCGGAAAGCTGGGCGAGAAAATCGTCCTCGCCCTCCGCCGCTCCGCGCCGCAACGCCAGCGCCGTGCGTCCGTCGGTGCCGGGCGCCCGCCCAAGCCCCAGATCGATACGCCCGGGAGTCATCGCCTCGAGGACGCGAAAGGTTTCCGCCACATGGAGCGCGCTGTGATTGGGAAGCATGATGCCACCCGCGCCGACGCGAATTCGCGGGGTCGCGGCCGCGATCCGTGCGATCAGCAGCTCGGGCACCGAGCAGGCCAGCATCGCCATGTTGTGATGCTCGGCCAGCCAGTAGCGGTGGTAGCCAAGCGCGTCGGCCTCCTGGGCCAGAGCGATTGAATTATTGAGCGCCTCCCCCGGCGTCAGGTCCGAGGGAACGGGGCAAAGATCGAGAACGGAAAAATTGAGCGGTGCCATCGCCTCAAGGTGGGCCCGGCCGGCGACGCCTGCAAGGCAAAAAACGCTCCGCGGAAGGATCCGTGGAGCGCGTCTTCACCGTTACGAGGCCGTTCAGCCGACGAGTTCGAGCCCCGAGAAGAAGAACGACACTTCGCGCGCCGCCGAGGTGGGGCTGTCCGAGCCGTGCGCGGAGTTGGCTTCGATCGATTCGGCAAACTCCTTGCGGATGGTGCCGGGCGCCGCATTGGCCGGATTGGTCGCGCCCATCACTTCGCGATATTTGGCAATAGCGTTGTCGGCCTCCAGAACCTGAACCACCACCGGCCCGGAGGTCATGAACGCGACGAGCGAGTCGAAGAAGCCCTTGCCCTTGTGCTCGCCATAAAACGCTTCCGCCTGACCCTTGGTCATCACGATGCGCTTCTGCGCGATGATGCGCAGGCCCGCCCCTTCGATCTTGGCGTTGATGGCACCCGTCAGGTTCCGCTTGGTCGCATCGGGTTTAATGATCGAAAAGGTGCGCTCGATGGCCATCGGCAAAGGTCCTTCGTGTTGAGGTCGTGCGGCGAATTCGGGCGGGTTATAGCCGCGCGGCCGCGATGTCGCAAGGCGAGCCCCCTGTTCAGCGGGCGAGATCATGTTATGAAGCGCGAATGTTGCAGATATCAGATATCACCTACCGGATCGGCAAGCGGGTACTGCTGGACAGCGCGTCCGCGAGCATGCCGACCGACGCGCGGATCGGCTTTGTCGGCCGCAATGGGACCGGCAAGTCGACGCTACTTGGCCTGATCACCGGGCGGATCGAGCCGGAATCGGGAAAAATCAGCGTGCCGCGCCGCTGGCGCGTGGGCGGCGTCGCACAGGAAGCGCCATCGGGCCCGCAGAGTCTGATCGAGACCGTGCTCGCCGCCGACACCGAACGCGCGGCGCTGTTAACCGAGCTTGAAGGCAAGCTCGACCCGTTCCGTCATGCCGAAATCGAAACCAGGCTCGCCGACATGGGCGCTCATGCCGCACCCGCCCGGGCCGCGCGCATTCTCGCCGGGCTTGGATTTTCCCCGGCCGTGCAGGAGGGCCCCACCTCAGCGCTGTCGGGCGGCTGGCGGATGCGCGTGGCGCTCGCCGCCGTGCTGTTCAGCGAGCCCGATTTGCTGCTGCTCGACGAGCCGACCAACTATCTCGATCTGGAAGGCACGATCTGGCTGGAAAACTATCTCAAGACCTATCCGCACACCGTGCTCATCGTCAGCCATGACCGCGAGCTGCTCAATGCGGTGGCCGAATGGACGCTTCATCTGGAGGGCGGCAAGCTCAATCTCTACCGCGGTGGCTACAACGCCTTCGAACGTCAGCGCGCGGAGCGTATGGCGCAGGCCAGCTCGATGCGCGTCAAACAGGAGAATGAGCGCAAGCATATTCAAAGCTTCATCGACCGCTTCCGCGCGCAGGCCACCAAGGCCCGGCAGGCGCAGAGCCGCATCAAGGCGCTGGCGCGCCTCCAGCCCATTCCGGCTGCCATCGAGGACCCGACCATCCCGATCCGCTTTCCCGTGCCCGAGGACGTGGCGCCGCCCATTATCACGATGGAGCGTGTGCAGCTGGGTTACGCGCCCGGCAAGCCGGTGCTGCGCGATCTGACCTTGCGCATCGACGCCGATGACCGCATCGCGCTGCTGGGTTCGAACGGCAACGGCAAGTCGACCTTCTCGAAGCTCCTCGCTGGCGTCCTCCCACCGCTTGAGGGGGAGGTCGTGCGCGCGCGCAAGCTGAAAGTGGGCTATTTCGCGCAGCATCAGCTCGATGCGCTGCGCCCCAAGGATACCCCGTTCAATCACTTGCGCGATCTTGCGCCGCTGGAAAGTGAATCGAAGGTGCGGGCGCGGCTCGGCAGCTTCGGATTTTCCGCCGACAAGGCCGACCGTGCGGTCGAGACGCTGTCGGGCGGCGAGAAGACGCGGCTGCTATTGGCGCTGTGCACGTTTCACGGACCGCAACTGCTCATTCTCGACGAACCGACCAACCATCTCGACGTCGACAGCCGCGAGGCGCTGGTGCACGCGCTCAACGATTATCGCGGCGCCGTCGTGATGGTGAGCCACGACACGCATCTGGTGGAGGCGTGCGCCGACCGGCTGTGGCTGGTCTCCGAGGGACGCGTGAGACCGTTCGACGACGATCTGGAAGGCTACCGCCGGCTGATCATCCAGGGCACGCTCGACGGCCCGCGCGACAAGAAGGAAAAATCGGGCTCCGGGACCAACAAGGCCCAGGAACGCCGCGACGCCGCCCAGCGCCGCGAAAAGCTCAAACCGCTGCGCCAGCAGATTCAAAAGCTTGAGCGCGAGGTCGAGCGCCTGATCCAGGAGCGCGACCGCCTTGATCAGGTTCTGGCGAGCGGCGATCTGTTCGGTGCCGACCCTAGAAAAGGCGAGGAAATCGCCAAGGCCCGCGCCGAAACGCTGCGCGCGATCGAGGAGGCGGAAGCGCGCTGGATCGAGGCGCAAGAGGACTACGACGCACAGATGGCCGAATTGGAGGCGGCGAGCGCCTAGCGGCGCGGCTAGGTCCCGGCTTTCGCCCACCCGCCCTCGGGCTTTTGCTGCCAATAGGAGACCTCGATCCCCTCGCCCTTCGCCGCCTTCCACTGGGCGCGCGCCGCGGCAAGCGCGTCCTCGTCATGACCGTCGAAAATCAGGATCGTGCGCGCGAACAAACCGATCCGCGCGCCGGTGAGCGGTGCCGGCGCGGGCTCTGTCAGAATGAGGACGTCCGCCCGATTGAGATTGGCGTCCGCCATCGTCAGGAGCACGGGTTGCTCCGGTGCGTGGGGCTCGCCCGCCAACCCGTGCGGGAGAAACGCATCGTCGCGATACGTCCAAAGATGGGTGTTGAGCGCCTCCAGACGCTCCGGTGCGCTCGCGTGAACGAGGGCTCGCCAACCGCGCTGGAGAGTCTTTTCAAGCAAGTCGGCGAGCACGGTCTCAAGGCGCGCGCGCTCGAGATGATAAAACCAAAGCTCGCCGGCCGCCGCCATCGCGCGCCCCTACTTCTCGAACGTGTCGGCGACCAGACGGTCGAGCAACGCGACGCCATAGCCGGTCCCGCCGCGCGCGGCGAGCGCACTGTTCTCATTCGACCAGACCATCCCCGCGACATCGAGATGCGCCCATGGCACGCCGTTGGTGAAGCGCTTGATGAACTGTGCGGCAAGGACCGAGCCCGCCTGCCCGGCCGGTCCGATATTGGCGACATCGGCGACCGGCGAGTTGATCTTGCGATCATAGGCATCGCTCAGCGGAAACCGCCACACCAGCTCTCCCTCACGCTTCCCGGCCGCAATCAGTGCATCGCAGAGCTTGTCGTCGTCACTGAACAGCCCGGCCATCTCATGGCCGAGCGCCACGATAATCGCACCGGTGAGGGTCGCCAGATCGATGATTGCGCGCGGCTTGAAGCGCTGCTGGGTGTACCAGACGGCGTCCGCCAGAACGAGGCGCCCTTCCGCATCCGTATTGAGAATCTCGATGGTCTGGCCCGACATCGACGTCACGACATCGCCCGGCCGCTGCGCGTTCCCGTCCGGCATGTTCTCGACGATCCCGAGCACGCCGACCGCATTCACCTTGGCTTTCCGAACGGCCAGCGTCTTGAAGAGGCCCGCCACGGTCCCCGCGCCGCCCATGTCCCACTTCATTTCGTGCATGCCACCCGCCGGCTTGATCGAGATGCCGCCGCTGTCGAAGGTTACACCCTTGCCCACGAAGGCAACCGGCTTTTGCTTGGGCGCGCCGCCCTTCCATTGGAGGACAACAACCTGTGGATCGCGTGCGCTCCCCTGCGACACGCCCAGAAGCGCCCCCATCTTGAGCTTCTTGAGTTGCGCGAGCCCCAGGACCTCGACGGTGACGCCCAATTCGCTGAGCGCCTTGCAGCGCCGCGCAAATTCGGCGGGATAGAGAATGTTCGCGGGCTCGCTGACCAGATCGCGGGTGAAGAACACTCCGTCCTGAACCGCCGAAAGATGCGCATAGAGCTTGCGCGCACCCGCCAGCGCCCCGGTCAGGATGGTCGCCTTTTCGAGGGTCGGGCGATCGTCGTCGGTCCGTTTCGTGTGGTAGCGGTCAAAGCGATAGGCCCGCAAGGCGATGCCCTGTGCCAGATTGGCGGCGACGGCGTCCTCGGGCACCCCGTCCGGTGTCTCGACCAGAACCGAAAGCTGGGTCGCCCCGCAGCTCGCCAGTTTTGCGTAGAGCTGGCCACCGAGTTTGCGCGCCGGGACCGCATCGAACTTGTCGCCCGCGCCGGCCCCGATCAGCACGATCCGCTCGAATGCCCCTTGCCCGGGCGCCAGAACCTCGGCGATCTGGCCTGACTTGCCCGCGAATCGGGTGGCCTTGACCGCTCTCGTCAGGGCTCCGCCGAGCGCCTTGTCGAGCGACGCGCCCTGCGCCGACAATGGCTGCCCCTCGAACCCGAGCAGAACGAGGGCACCAGATTTGGGCAGAGCGAGGCGAGCGAAGGCGATATGCATGAGAAAACCTTTCAAGATCAGCGCGACGGCAGGATGCGTACTGGGGTATGGTTGTGCACGATTGAGGCGTGCATTATGCCCAAACGACTCAACGTGCGCTCGGCGAGTGAGCGCGGTAGAATAATCTTTCGTGAGCCGGTGGAAAGGGGAAGCATGTTCGGCGTATCCACGCGGTGCAAGGTCAGATTGCGGGACGGGCACGCATGAAGGGGCTTTCGCTCTATATTGTGCGCCAGATTGTCGCCCCGTTCGCCTTCTTTACGGTGGCGCTCACCGTTCTGGTGTGGATTACGCAGTCCCTGCGCGTCCTCGATGTGATCATTAATCAGGGGCAATCGGCGGGGACCTTTCTCCAGCTGGCGCTGTATCTGCTGCCGAGCCTGATGGGCCTGCTGCTCCCCGTCGCGATCTTCTGCGCCGTCGTCTTTGCGATGCACCGGCTTCAATCGGAAAGCGAACTCGTCGTGATGTGGTCGGCAGGATTCGGCCGCTGGGGGGTCACGCGGCCCGTCCTGCTGGTGTGCCTGTTCGTGACCATGCTCGTCTATCTGTTCAACGTCTACCTCATGCCGGCCGGTATGCGCGCGTTCAAGGACCGCGTATTCGAGATCCGCGGCGATCTGGTGTCGGTCCTCCTGCGCGAGGGCAACTTTACCACCCCATTCGACAAGATGACGGTCTATGTGCGTGAAATCGACGGTGCGGGGATCATTCACAACATTTTCGTCCACGACACCCGCAAGAAGGGCGAGCCCGAGACCTATATCGCGGAGCGTGGCCAGATCGCGCGCACGAAGGACGGTCCCCGCCTCGTGATGTGGAACGGCAACGTGCACAAGGTGACGGAAACCGGCAAACTTGCGATCTTGAATTTCGATCAGTACACCCTCGACCTCTCCCAGTTCGGCAACGAGATGGGGGGCCAGATCCGCGAGGCCAGCGAGCGTTACATTCCCGAACTGCTCTTCCCCGACCCCACGTCGGCCTACGACGCGAGGTTCTGGCCCCGTCTGCTCGCCGAAGGCCACAGCCGCCTCGCGACACCGCTCTATGCGATCGCGCTGCCGATGATCGCCCTTGCAGGACTGATGTCCGGCCAATTCACGCGGCGCGGATATTCCAAGCGGATCGCGGCCGCCGTTGGAATCGCCGTCGTCGTGCGCCTTGCAGGGATCGGACTCCAAAGCCTCGCCGCGAAAGCGCCTATGCTGAACATCGTCCAATATCTGCTGCCGATCGCGGCGATCATTGCGGCAAGCTACGTTATCGACGCGCGCGCGCTGCCGTTCACGGCGCTGGTCGAGCGCCTCAAACCCGCGTTCGCGAGGTAACGCATGCAACTGTCATGGACCTTCTCGCGCTATCTCGGCCGCCAGTTCCTGAGCGGAATGGCGATCGTCATGGGCGGCTGCATGTTCCTGATCTTCATGGTCGACACCGTCGAACTTCTGCGCCGCTCGGCGAGCAAGCCGGATGTCGGCCTCAACCTCGTGTTCACGATGGCGCTCCTCAAACTGCCGAACGTCTCGGAAACGGCCCTGCCGTTCGCCGTCCTGTTCGGCGCGATCTGGACCTTTGTGCGCCTCACGCGGTCGAACGAGCTGGTCATCGCGCGCGCGTCCGGCGTGTCGGTTTGGCAGTTCATCGCGCCCGCGCTCGCCATCGCGCTGATCGGCGGGACCATCCTCGTGACCGTCTACAACCCGATCGCGTCGACGATGGTCGCGCGCTATGAGCAGCTCGAATCGCGCTATCTGCGCGGCTATACGAGCCTGCTCGCCGTTAAGTCGACCGGCTTCTGGTTGCGCCAGGGCTCCGGCAACAATCAGTCGATCATTCACGCGGAGACGGTCGCCCACGTCAGCGACGAGACCCTGTCGCTCGAAAACGTCCTCGTCTTCCAATACAAGAACCAGGACGATTACGTCAGCCGCATCGACGCGCAATCCGCCGATCTTCACAATGGCTACTGGCTGCTCAAGGGTGCCGTCAGGTCGCTTTCGGGCGCTGCCCCCGAGCCGCTGGGGGAATACAAGCTCCCGACCGAGATGGACCCCGACCAGATCCGCGAGAGCTTCGCATCGCCGGAAACCCTGTCGTTCTGGGATCTTCCGCGGTTCATCTCGATCACCGAGGCGGCCGGTTTTTCCGCGCTGCCCCACCGCCTTCATTGGCAGACATTGCTCGCCACGCCGCTGCTGCTGGCCGCGATGGTCCTGATCGCGGCGACGTTTTCGCTGCGCATCACGCGGCTGGGCGGCGTGCCCCAGCTGGCCGCAGCCGGGATCATGACCGGGTTCCTGCTCTATTTCCTCGCCGACGTCTCGGGGGCGCTGGGGATCTCCGGCATTATCCCCGTCGCCCTTGCCGCGTGGGCACCAACCCTGATAGCAACATTCCTGGGAACGGCGATGCTGTTCCATCTGGAGGACGGATAGTCGGCGCGGCACTGGGCCTGCCTCGAATTGGGTGCGAAGAGAAGCGAAGATCATAGCCTAACTAATTGAATTTGCGCGTAGTATGGGGGTCGCCGCAAAGGCGGCAGGCGGCGCAAGGGGGACATCGGGGGATGGTCGGCAGGTACGCGGTTCTAGCCTTTGGTCTGCTCGCAATGATCTGCGGCAGCACCGTTGCGCGCGCGCAGTCGCAAGACGCCGGGATCGTCCCCGTAAAAAAGGCCGCTCTGATGCGCGCCGACACGCTCGTTTACGACCCCGAAAACGATACCGTCATCGCGACCGGCCACGTCGAGGTCGACTACGAGGACGAATATCTGCGCGCGGACCGGCTGACCTATGATCAGCGCAACGACAAGATTACCGCCGACGGCGATGTCACGCTGATCGACAAATCGCAGAATGCACTGTTCGCGCAGCATGTCGAGCTGACCGATTCGCTGCGCGATGGCGTCGTCCAGCGCATCGGCATGCTGCTCTCGGACAATTCACGGATCGCGGCAAACAGCGCCATCCGCCTGCGCGACAATACGACCGTGCTCAACAAGGTCGTTTTCAGCCCCTGCGACCTGTGCGAGACCGACAAGGACCGCGCACCGTTGTGGCAGCTGCGGGCGAAACGCGCGATCCACGACAAGGAACGTCAGTCGATCACCTATCACGACGCAACGCTGGACGTTCTTGGCGTGCCGGTGGCTTATTTTCCCTATTTCGAGCACCCCGATCCGAGCGTCAAGCGCAAGAGCGGCTTCCTGATGCCGGTCGTCGGCAGTGCGACCGAACTCGGTGCCTTCGCGACGGTTCCCTACTACATCGTCCTGTCCGAGAGTCATGACCTGACGCTCACGCCGACCGTCATGAGCCATGAAGGCCTGCTGATGCGCGGAGAGACACGCCAGCGCTTCCGCAAAGGCGGTTATATCGTCGATACCAGCATCATTCGCGCCGACGAACGGAACGAATACAACAACGAGACGGGCGGCAAAGACTGGCGTGGCCATTTTTTCGCCAACGGGCAGTATGACCTCACCCCGGTGTGGCGCGCCGGGGCGGACCTCCAGCTCGTCACGGACGACACCTATATGCGCCGCTACAAGCTGGGGACCGACGATCGTCTCGAGAACCATCTCTATCTTCAAGGGATCAAGGGCCGCAGCTTCATCGACGCAAGCGGCTATACCTTCCGCGACCTGCGCGCGAGTGATATCCCGGGCCAGACGCCGGTGGTCGCGCCGCTCATCAACATGGCGTTCGTCACCGACACGCCGGTCATCGGCGGGCGCACCGCGCTCAAGGGAAATTTCCTCTCCCTCACACGTGCGGCCGGAACGGATGTGCGCCGCTTCAGCGGCACGCTCGATTGGGAGCGCACGGTGATCGCGCCGCTAGGCCAGGTGGTGCGCGGCTTTGCCAAGGTACGCACTGATTTCTATATCACCAACGATGCCAATCCGACCGGCATTATCGGCGGACCCGACAACAGCACGACATCCTCGCGCGTGCTACCCGATATCGGCGTCGATTGGCGCTGGCCGTTCGCGCGTGCCGCCGGCCGCTTCACGCAGCTGATCGAGCCGATCGTGCAGTTCATCTACGCGCCGAAAGGCGGCAACGAGCTGAATATCCCCAACGAGGACAGCCAGGCGTTCGAGTTCGACGAGGGCAATCTTTTCACGGACGAGCGCTATCCCGGATACGACCGCTGGGAAGACGGCTCGCGGTTCAATTACGGCGCCCGTATCGCCCAATACTGGCCCGAGGGCGGCTATATCGAGTTCTACGGCGGACAAAGCTACCGTCTGCTGGACAATTCCCCGTTCGCCGCCGGGACTGGCCTCGATAAGAAGGCCTCGGACATCGTGGGTGCCGTGACAATCTCGCCCAATGAGCACCTCTCGCTGTCGCAGCGATTCCGTCTCGACAACGATGATTTCTCGCTCGAACGCAGCGAAACCAGCGCTGATTTCGACTATTGGCGCCTGAGCGGGCGGGTTTCCTACACGCTCGTGAGTTCAGCCGACGCCGCCGCGACAACCACCGCGCTGGAAGGGTTAAGAGCCCGCGCTGCCTTTAAATTGACAGAAAATTGGTCTTTGCTCGGAGCGACTCAAGAGGACTTTTCGAACCACCGGTCTGTGTATAGGGAAGTCGGCGTCGGATATATTAACTCATGCCTCGATCTGGGCATTATCTACCGCCGCGACTACACCCGCGACCGTGACATCGAACCGTCCGATTCCATCGTCGTTCGGCTGCGCTTGACGAATCTGGGCAGCTAGAGACTTATCTTCCCGTGCAAGGCACGCCAGTCCGGCGTCGGCGTGCCCCGGCGCCCGATGTGCCGGAACAATCATCGAGGATCTTCAAGCGTATGGGTTTGGAATTACCGATCCGCGGACTTCGCGCCTTTCGCTCTGTCATTCTTGCCGCACTTCTGGCAGGCGCCCTGCCGGGTGCCACCTATGGGCAAAGCATCCAGCAGGTGGCCGCGACCGTGAATGACGACGTCATCTCCACCTATGATCTCGACCAGCGGGTCAAGATGGTGATCGCGTCGTCCGGCGTGCAGCCATCCGCCGATATCATGGAGCGGGTGCGAAACCAGATTTTGCGCGCGCTTGTCGACGAACGGCTGAAACTCCAGGAAGCCAGGAAAAACGATATCGCTGTCACCGACGAGGAAATTACAAAATCGATCTCGGACATCGCCAAGCGCAACAATCTTCCGCCGAGCGCGATCCAAGATATGCTCAGCCGGGCCGGCGTCGAGGAAACGACATTGCGCGAACAGATCCGTGCCGACGACGCCTGGAACAAACTCATGAGCCAGAAATACGGCTCGCGAATCTTCGTCAGCGACAGCGATGTCGACGCAGAGCTCGAGCGTCTGACCGAAAATTTCAACGAGATGCAGTACCTCGTCTCGGAAATCGTGCTGAACGTCAACGATCCCAACGAAGATGAAGACGTGCGCCGCACGGCGGAGCGCCTGCTCGGGGAAATGCAGAGGGGCGCGCCGTTCAGCGGGGTCGCCGAACAGTTTTCGCAAGCGCCCTCCGCCGCGCAAGGCGGCGACCTGGGATGGGTGCTGCCTGAGGATCTCGACCCGGAGATCGCGAAAAATCTGCCCAAGATGGTGCCGGGGCAAGTCACCCCGCCGATCCGAACGTCGAGCGGCTATCAGCTGATTGCCCTGCGCAGCAAGCGCCGCGGCAGTGACGGCGAGCCCGGCCAAGTGATCTCCGCGACCCTGAAGCAACTCTTCACGCCGGTTCCGCGCGAGCATCATCCGGCCGACATCGCCGAAGCGCAGCGCAAGCTGGAGGCCGCACGGACCAAGCTCAAAGGGTGCTCCAATGTCGAGAGCGTCGCCGAGGCATCCGGAGTCCTTGCGAGCGATCTGGGGAAAGTTCCCTTCAACGAGATCGCGCCATTCTTTCGCAGCACGGTCAGCACCCTGGCGCCCGGACAGGCGAGTGAGCCGATCGAAAGCCCTGCAGGCGTCCATTTGATCGTGATGTGCGACCGCGCCATGACTGAGGGCGTCAAGGCCACGCCGCCAACGCGTCAGGAGGTCGAAGCGCGATTGTGGGGTGAGCAGATGTCGGTGATCGAGCGGCGTTATCTGCGTGATCTTCGCCGCGACTCGACTGTGGAGTATCGCTAACGCCGTGACCGCGCCGCGCACATCCTGCCTCCCTTTCGTCGTAACCATGGGCGAGCCGGCGGGAATTGGCGGCGAGATGACATTGATGGCGTGGCTTGCAGCGCGCGCACAGAACCTGCCCGTATTCGCCGCGATCGATGACGCGGATCGCCTCGAGGGGCTGGCACAGCTGGTGCGGCTCGACGTGCCGATCCTTCGTATACGAACAGTCGGCGACGCGACAAACGCATTCGACCAGGGACTTCCGGTGCTCCACCGTCCCCTGCCCCATGCGGCCCGCCCCGGGACACTCGACCCGCGCAACGCACCCGGCGTCATCGCGGCGCTGGATATCGCGGTTCGCGCCGCGCTCGGCGGCGAAGCCGCCGGGATCGTCACCAACCCCATACACAAGGAAAGCCTCTATAGCGCGGGTTTTAGTACGCCGGGGCATACGGAGTATCTGGCCACGGAGATCGCAAAACTCCGCGGCGAGCCGCCGGCCACTCCAGTGATGATGCTGACCGCGCAGGATCTGCGTGTCGTGCCCGTGACAATCCACCAGGCACTCCGAGCGGCGATCGACAGCCTCACGCCCGAAAAAATCATCACTGCAGGACGCATCACGGCCAAGTCGCTGCGTGACGATTTCGGAATTGCGCACCCGCGGCTGGCAGTTGCCGCGCTCAATCCACACGCCGGCGAGGGTGGCACGCTCGGGCGCGAAGAAATCGAAATTATCGCGCCAGCCGTTAATGCGCTTCGCACCGAGGGCCTGACGATCGAGGGCCCGCTTCCGGCGGACACGCTGTTTCACAGCGAGGCCCGCACGCGCCACGACGCCGTCTTGTGCATGTATCACGATCAGGCGCTGATCCCCCTCAAGACGGTCGACTTCTGGGGCGGCGTCAATGCCACCCTGGGCCTCGATATCGTGCGCACTTCGCCCGATCACGGTACCGCGCTCGATATTGCCGGGACCGGGCGCGCGCTGCCATCGAGCTTTATAGAGGCGCTCAAGCTTGCGGCCCTGATCGCAGACAATCGGGCACGCAGGGAGCGATCTTGTGGAGAGTGATGAGTTCGGACCGCCGCTGCGCGACGTCATCGCCGCGCACGGGCTTGCAACCAACAAGCGCCTCGGCCAGCATTTCCTGCTCGATCTGAACTTGACGCGCAAGATCGCGCGCGGCGCTGCACCTCTCGAAGACGCGCAAATCATCGAGATCGGTCCCGGCCCCGGCGGCCTTACGCGTGCTCTGCTGATGGAAGGTGCACGGAGCATTATTGCGATCGAGCGCGATCGGCGCTGCGTCGAGGCACTGGCGGATCTGGTGGCCCGTTCGGACGGCCGCCTGACGGTCGTCGAAGGGGACGCGCTCAAGCTGCGTGAGGAGGACCTCGTGGGTTCCGGGGCGCACGTTAAGATCGTCTCGAACCTGCCTTACAATATTTCAACCGCGCTGCTGACGAAGTGGCTCACGGTGCCCCAGTGGCCACCATATTTTGAAAGTCTGACGCTGATGTTTCAGCGCGAAGTGGCAGAGCGCCTGATCGCCCGTCCCCACACGAAAGATTATGGCCGGCTCTCGGTCCTGACCCAGTGGCGCATGCACGCCTGCAAGCTCTTCGACGTCCCACCGCAGGCGTTCAGCCCGCCGCCCAAGGTCGTCTCGACGGTGGTGTCACTTGTCCCAATCGCACAACCCGAACCTGCCCCGCTTGGTGCGCTTCAGACGGTGTGCGCCGCCGCGTTCAATCAGCGGCGCAAGATGCTGCGCTCCAGTCTGAAGAGTCTTGGACCGCCCGAAGCCCTGCTGGCCGCATCCGGAATTGACGGAACGTTGCGGGCGGAAGACCTCGATATCCCGGAGTTTGCCAGATTGGCCCGAACCTACGCGCAATTGCACGATGCGCCTTAGCGCTCCTCGCGCATCTTGCGCACGAAGTCGCCGAGCCCGGTCTGCCGGATGCGGCGCGCGCGTTCCGCCTCCAGAATCGCCGTGATCTGACGCTGGGACATATCGATGTCCTGATTGACGACGACGTAGTCATATTCGGCCCAATGGCTCATCTCGTCCAGCGCGCGGGCCATGCGCCCCGCGATCACATCGTCGCTGTCCTGCGCCCGCGTGTGAAGGCGGCGCTCCAGTTCAACGAGCGATGGCGGCAGCACAAACACCCTTACAAGATCGTCGCGGGCGGAGGCTTCCAGCTGCTGGGCGCCTTGCCAATCGATATCGAAGAGCACATCGCGGCCAGCATTCAGTGCCTTCTCGACTGGCGCACGCGGTGTTCCATAGTCATTTCCCAGCACATGGGCATGTTCGAGCAGTTCCCCGCCCTTGACCATGCGCTGGTACTCCTGCTTCGAGACAAAGTAGTAGTCGCGTCCCTCGACTTCGTTGGGACGCGGCGCGCGCGTTGTGACCGAAACCGACATGGTCAGCTGCGGGTCGGCGGCCAGGAGCCGCTTCGCGAGCGTCGTCTTGCCTGCACCGCTGGGCGACGACAGGACGAGCATCAACCCGCGGCGGGCGACAACAGGCGGGCGTTCGGCGTCGGTCGGCATCGGGTGTCTTCTCGCGAGTCTTGCACGAGCGCAAGGTACCCGCCTGTGCCACGGCACATCAACCGGCAAGACGGGCCGGACGGGGAATTCACCTCCCAAAAGCCGGGGAAGGCGGGCGCTATCGGTCCGACTCGGACGACACCTTGACCAGCAGCTTGCCCTCGTTCTTGCCTTCGGAGAGCTTGATGACGGCTTTGGGCGCGTTCTCCAGCCCCTCGACGACGTCGAGCCGGTATTTGAGCCGCCCCTCGCGATACCACTTCGTGATGTCGCTATGGGCCTTCTCCCAGATCGCCTTGTTGCCGGCATAGTCGAGGCAGATGAACCCTTCCATTTTCGCGCGCTTGAACAACAGGGCGGACAGATTGGAGGGGCCTGGCTGCTTGCAGTCGGAGTCATATCCGGAAATCGCGCCGCACATCGCAATGCGCGCGTTCATGTTGATAAGTTCAAGGACGGCCTCGAGAGTCTCGCCGCCGACATTGTCGAAGAAGACATCGACACCATCGGGGCAGGCCGCCGCCAGCGCCGCCCCGAGATTTCCCCTTTTATAATTCACCGCCACGTCCGCACCGAGTTCGTCGGTCAACCACCGGCACTTCGCGTCGCTGCCCGCAATCGCAACGACTCTGCCCGCGCCAAGGTTCTTCGCCATCTGGACGGCAAGCGACCCCACCGCGCCGGCCGCCGCAGACACGACGACGGTGTCGCCCTTCTTTAACTTGCCGATTTCGGTGAGCCCTATATACGCAGGCGTCCCGATATGCTCGAAGATCGCAAAACGTGCCTCCAGCGGAATTCCCTCCGGCATCTCGGCACGCGCCATCCCCGCGCAATCGGTGACCATATAGTCTTCCCAGCCCGTAAAGCCGCTCAGCAAAGCGCCCTCAGGGTAAGCAGCATTGCGCGATTCCATAACGCGGCCGATCGCAAACCCCCGCATGACCTCGCCGACCGCGACGGGCGGCGCGTACGATGCCTCTTCACGCGCCCAGATCCGGTTCGACGGGTCAAGCGAGAGGTAGAGGATGCGAAGCAGCACCTGACCGTCCTTGAGGTCGGGGACCGGCACGCGGCGCAGTTCAAAGTCCTGCTCGGCGAACGTCCCCACGGGCCTCCTCGCGAGAATCCATTGCCGGTTCTCAAGTGCGTTCGTCCGCATAGATCTTTCTCCTCGCCTTTTGCAGGCACGATGGCAGTGCCACGCCGGGGCTATCCTCGCGGGTCCCCGGCGTCGCGGGAGTACCGTCCCTGCTCCTTGGCGGCGGCGCTAGCGCGAAGCGCTCGCCTGCTTGCACGCTTCCAGCTCGGCCCGAACCGACTTCAGTTCGCCTTCGAGTGCATCGATCCGCACATCCTTCGGATTGGGCATGAACATGCTTTCGATGTTATCAGCGTCCATTTTCACGCGCTTGCCGGAGTGGGTACCATAGATCACCTTCGGATCGTCCCAGCTTCCATAGAAGGGGAGGCTTTCCGGGGGTTCGGTGGTCGACCACTCCGCGACGAACGCGTCGAAGGGCGTGCCCCGCGCGATGCGGGCCTTGCACTCCGCGTCCCGCAACGCTGCCGTCGCGGCCTCGTCGACGATGAGCGTGCGCTCGTCGAAGACGATCTTGTAGATGTCGCGCGCCGTCTCATGCGAGATCAGATCTTCCTCGATGTCCTTCATTACGAGCGCGGGATCACGCTCCAGAACATCACCGTAGCCGCCGCCCGCACCCTGGCAGATCATATAGACCTCGCCGGGCTGAACGAGTTCGAAGGTCATCCCCATATCGTGCGTCGAATAAGTGGCGCCCTCGATCGGCTGATTGTTCATCAGGTCGATGATGCTGAAATTGATCTTCTTGGGATTGGTCTTGAGCTCCTCGAAGATGTCGATGTGCCGGATTTTGCAGAGCGGATAGACGGGCGGGCCGTAGCCGCCGAACAGCGGCTGCGAGGGTGTGAACACCGAACCCGTGCAGCCCGTCATAAAGCCCCAGAAGCCGGTGCCGCGCACCGATGCGATCTGCTCGTAGCCGAGCCCGCCGCGCTGCTTGCCGAAGCCTACGCGATCCTTCGCCAGCGTGAATGCGCCGAGGCGAACGATCGGGATATCTTCCTCGATGATCTCCATCTCGCCGATGTCGCACACCGCGGCGAACGGCGGTGAGACCGAATGCTCGCCGTCGCGGTGCGCGCGTCCGCCCTGCCCGTTGCCATTGATATCGGCGCAGAAATTACCAACATTCTCGCCGTGCTGCGTGAGCCCGCCATAAATCATCGTCGCGGGTTGGTCGTACTGCGGTGCGACGATCGCGGTGTAGCGGTGGGGAAGCATATAGCTCAGCTTCGCCATCGGAATGCACGGCAGCGTCATTCCCTTAAACAGCGGAATGAGGCTCATCGCCTGGGGCGTATCGAACGAACCGTTCAGCAGCGATTTTTCATCGAATTCGAAATCGATCGGCGAGAACACCGACATACACTGAGGCAGATCCGGCCAGATATTCTGAAGATAGCACGTCAGCAGCATCGCCTTGAACGACGCGATATTCGTGTTGATCGAGCGGTTCAGATATTCGGGTGACGACCCTCGAAAATCGAGAGTCATCTTGTCGCCTTTGACCGTGATCGCGAGATTGAATTTCATCAATACGTTTTCGCGCAGGGTCGAGTCGGGGAACGCGATCACGCGCGTCGTGCCGTCCGGAAGTTCGCGAATGCGCCGGCGCACTTCCTGCGCAACGTCCTCAAGATGCGTGCGCAGGGTCGCGATCAGCACTTCCTCACCGTACTCCTCAAGCAACCGCAAGATCCGCTCGCGCAGGCGCATCACGGAGTGCAGCTTCACTTTCATGTCTTCGAGCTGCAGCTTGGGGTCGCGCACGGAGTTCTGCAGGAACGTCTGCAGGTCTCGCCGGATCAGGAAATTCTCGACCACCTTGAAGGGCGACATTTTGAGCCCCTCATCGAACTTGCTTTCGGCCGCCGCCGGCATGCCGCCGGGCTCGCACGCGCCGTTCTCGCCCTCATGGATCGTGGCGGACAGCCACGCGATCAGCTTCCCTTTCCAGAACAACGGGATCATCATCGACTGGTCGGTGTTGTGGATACCGCCGTAGCGGGCATCGTTATGAATAAAACCATCGCCCTCGCGCACACCGACCGTCGGCTCATCCGTCCAATATTTGAGAATGAACTTGATCGGGTAATGGCAGCACCCGGCAAAGCCGACCACGCCGTGCGGCGCGATCATCGAAAGATCGCCGTTCGCCGTGTAGATCGCGGTGACGATATCGCCCCACTTCGCGCCCGGCGCCGCGCCCATCTGCTCGATCATTGTGTTGCTCTCGTCGAGCGCCGCCATGATCGATCCGCGCATTTGGCTGACCAGGTGCTTGTCGACGCCGGCAGACAGCACTTCGTCCTCGCGCGGCGTGCGCGGCCCCATTCGATGATCGTTCATGATCTCGGGGTCCGGCGCATAGAACATGCGGTTTTCGGTCAGGAATTTATCGAAGAGGGACTTCTCGTTCGCCTGGATGTGCAAGTCGTTCATGAGCGTTCTCCTTGACTTGGATTCGTCCGCCGATCAGTTGTCAACGCGAGTAAACCACACGGCATTTTGAGCGGCCGCGTCGTAGCGCCATCCTGGTTCGACCAGGTAGGTCGTCGCGCGCGTCACAACAATCGCAGGGCCATTGATGTGAGTGCCAGCCGCGAGCGCACCGTCGTCGTAGATGGCCGTGTCGAGCGGACCGTCATGACCGACGAAGTGGCACTTTCTGTGGGCGACCGGGGGCGGCGGATCGCGCGCCTCCTTCAACGGCTTGATATCGGTAAACGCGATCCCGGGCTGCTCGACGAAGGAGCACACGCGGATCGTATTGATCCGCACGCCGGCCTCCTGCGACTGACTGCCCTTCCCGAAGCGTTCGCCGTAGCGCCCATGGAACTCCTCGATCAAGTTCAGGACGTCCTGCTGAGAGCGAATGCGGGTGAGCTTCGTGACGACGGCCGTCTGAACCCGCTGGTTGCCGTAGCGCATGTCAAGTTCGAGGCGGTAGGAAATGTTCTTCGGGTCGAAGCCCTGGCGCACCAGGTCCTCTCTCCCGCGCGACTCAAGCTCCTCAACATTGCTGTTGAAACGCTCGTAGTCCCGGAACAGGGTTTTCCTGTTCGCGTCGAACAGGACCGTCCAGGTGCTCATTTCATGGATGTGCATCTGGCTCATATTGCCCGCGCCAACCGCCGAGAAGACCGAGGCAAAAGGCGGTGCCAGGATCTTCTTGGCGCCAAGCGCGGTCGCGATCCCACACGCGTGCAGCGGGCCGTTGCCGCCATAAGCGAGGATCGTGAACTGCTCGGGCTCATAGCCGCGTGTGCGCAGTTCGGTCCCGATTCCATTCGCCATATTGGAATCGACGGTTTTCTTCATGAGCTTGCAGATCTCGACCGTGTCCATGTCGAGCTCATCCGCGAGATGCTCGTCGATTGCCTGCTTGGCCCGGCGCGGATTGAGCTTGATACGCCCACCCGCGTAATTGGCCGGGTCGAGATAACCGAGCAACAGATCCGCATCGGTTGCGGTCGGCAGGAGCCCGCCGTGATCGTAGCAGGCCGGTCCAGGATCGGAGCCCGCACTTTCCGGACCCATCTGAACCGTCTTGAAGATCTGATTGTACTTCGCAATCGATCCGCCACCCGCGCCGAGCGTCACCAGGTGAACCATCGGAACACTGACCATCCAGCGTTCGATCACGGGATTGAAATCGTAATATTTGATGCCGCCCTCAACGACGATGCCGATATCGAAGCTAGTCCCGCCCATGTCGGTCGCGACGATGTTGCCGAGCCCGGTCTGTGCCGCGAGGTGCTCGCTCGCCGCAATCCCCGAGACCGGTCCCGAATGCACGGTCTGGAGCGCATCCGTTGAATTGAGCTGCGCCATCCCGCCGGAATTATGATTGCAGAGCATCGGCTTTTCGTAACCGGACGAACGCAGATTCAACTCGAGCGTACCCAGCCCGTGATACATCACGGAGTGGAGAAACCCGTCCATGATGGTCGACATCGCGCGGACATATTCGCCCTTGCGACCCGCAACCTGGTGAGACAGAAGCATCGGGATCGCACCCAGCATGTGCCCCGGGTAATCCTTCAGGAAGATTTCACGAATCCGCAGCTCGTGAGCGGGATTCACCACGCTGTTTGCCAGCACCACGACGATGGCCTCGGCGCCCTTGTCGACGAGCATCCGCATCTTCTCGCTCAGATCGTCTTCGTCGAGCTCGAGAATCACTTCCCCTTCGAAGTCGATCCGCTCGCGCACCTCGACGATCATCGGGATTGGGACGATCGGATCGGGGCGCTGCGCGTTCGGCACGTCCATCTGGCGCTTGTGATCGAGCCCCATCGCGTAGCCCTTGGCGCGCGAGAGCGGCACGGAGCTGCGGAATCCCGCCGTCGTTAAGAGTCCCAGGCGCGGTCCCTTGCGCTCGATCAGCGCGTTGGTGCCGAGCGTCGTGGCATAGCGCACCGAATCGACCTGCGAGAGTAGGTCATGAATCGAAATGTCCAGCTCGTCGCACGCCGTCTTGAGCGCGTCGTTGAACCCGAGCGCAAGGTTCTGGTGCGTGGTGAGAGCCTTGCTCTCGATATACTGGCTGTCCCACGCGACGAAGCAGTCCGTGAAAGTGCCGCCAATGTCGACGGATACGCGTTTCATATAACTCTCCCCCAAGCCTAATGCGAATGGTCGCCGTGGTTGTGCGGCTTCGGGCGAGGTGGATCGCTGCCGATTGGCGCTTCGAGGACTTCCTGGCGGTCTTTCCACTGCTCTTTCAATGCATCGATATCAAATTCGATGTCGCGAAGCGGTGGATGCCCGGGCGGGAGATATTCGGTTTCGATCATCCGTCCACATTTCGGACAGTAATACTCCAGGATGCGGCACCATTCGGGATTTGGCGAATAGGTGCGCGCGTATTTCTTGGGATCGAGCAGCGGCTTGTGGATTTCACGCGGATCGCGGTTATAGACCAGCAATCCACGCTTGTAGTTATCGCGCGCCGAAATCAGGTCGGCGTTGCAACTGCGGCATTCCCAGCGCTCTTTATCGAGATCGATCCGCAGATATTCGGTGACCAATACCTTCATGACGTTCCTCAATCGTTAGTGCGAGCCGCTAGACCTGCGTGAGCAGGATGTCGCCGCTGTCGTTGATCTCAAACTGCCAGCCTGCGTCGACACGGCTGGTGAAGAAAGCCTCTTCCAGAACCGCAGGACCCTTAGCCGAGGCGCCGGGTTTCTGCTCTTCCACGCGGTAGACCGGAACCTCTTCCCAGTTCCCCCCCACCTGAATGCGGCGGGTTGCTTGGGAACGGGCTGCAGTTCCGGCCCCGGTAAATTTTCCCTTCAGTCGCGGCTGGGCGAGCGGATGGGAGACCGAGAGCTCCATGACGAGCCCCTTCTGCCCCGCCACTGCGGCCGGTAGGACCCCGTTCGCGGGCACCGGTACGCTCTCCGCCACGTCATTGTTGCTCCGCACGACGGCTGTGACATCGCACGCTTCGAGCGCGAAGCCCTCGGCGAAGATTCCGCGGCGCGCGCGCTCGGTGAGGCCGACAAGACAGGCCAGAACGGCGTCAGGCGCTGTCGATGTGAGGGGCGCCTCGTAAGCGTGGGCAATATCGGAGAAGCCCAGCCCGAACGCCGAGAACACAGCGGCCAACCCGGGAATCAATACCTTGGAGATCCCCGCCGCCTCGGCCACGCGGCATACGACGAACGGCCCGGCGCCACCAAACGCGGCCAGAGTTGTGTCGGCGGTGATGTGGGTGAACTTGCCGAGGCTGTCCGCGATCTTGGCGACCCAGGCCTGCTCCATCGCGACGGCTGCCGCTTCGACCGAAAGCCCCAACGGGCGGGCGACATTTTCGGTGATCGCAGCACGCGCACGATCGGGATCGATCCGCATTTCGCCGCCGAAATAGGACGCCGGGTCAAGCAATCCGGTCGCAAGAAAGGCGTCCGTGATGGTGGCGCTTTTTCCACCAAGCCCGAAACAAGCCGGGCCCGGCGCGCTTCCCACGCTTTGCGGACCCACGACAATCGCGGTCCCCGAGGTCTTGATGATCGAGCTGCCGCCGACACCGACGCTTTCGACATTGCACAGCGGGATCGAGACTTCGACGCCCGCGATATGCCCGCGCCGGTGTGTCGTCACTTCCCCGTCCTGAACCTCGCCCACGTCCGTGGTCGTGCCGCCGACATCCATCGTGACCAGATGGTTTAATCCGTAGTGGCGCGCGAGCGCCTTGGCGCCTTCCATGCCGCCACGCGGGCCCGAGCTGTAGGTCTTGACCGCAATCGTCTTTGCCACACGCGCGGAATCGCCATCATTGCGGAAGATCAGTAATGGATTCTGCGCTTTGTGATCGCGCAACTTGTGCTCGACGTTATAAAGAAAACGTTCCATCGGAGGGTGCAGGAACGCGTTGAACAGCGCAGTCCATGTGCGCCGCACGTCGTTGTCGTCCTCGAGAATTTCATGTGAGTAAAGAACCGGCACCGCGCCCAGAAGATGCTGGGGGAACTTGCGCAGCAGGACCCGCTTGACCCGCATTTCCTCCTCGGTACGCCCGGGGCCCCCGTACGCGACGACGATCCGGTTGGCACCGGCTGACGTCAGCGCGTTCGTTGCCTTGACGGCTGCTACTTCGAGCGCTGAGTCGGATAGCCCCGAATCCAGCGCGATCGTGCGGCCGGCCACCAGGGTTTCGAAGAGATCCGCATCCGGAGCCGCCGCCTTCACCGCATCCAGCGACAATGCGCCGCCAACGATCAGCCCAAGCCGCGGGCCCTTGCGCTCGATCAGCGCGTTTGTGCCTTGGGTGGTCGAATATCTGATGTGCGCCGTGGTCATAAGGAGCTTATGAAGATCCTCGTCGCCGTAGATCACCTTCGAGGCCTTCTTGAGCCCGTCGAGGACGCAGCGAGAAAGATCATGAGGTGTGGTCAGCGTTTTCGTGCGGTAGACCTGCGCGCCGTCGACGACGCATATATCGGTCAACGTTCCGCCATTATCGATATTGATAAGTCTGTCCATCCCCTCTCCTGCACCTTCTTCTGCGCGGCTGCCCGCCTGTTGGAGAGCAAGACTAGGGGAAACAGGAGCCGAATGCCCCACCCTCCAAGGGGAAATTTTCATACTGCACTGCAGCACATTTCGGCGAAGCCGGGCCTTGACTCCGTAAAGAGCGGCAGTTGATCGTAACCCCCAACACGAACTCACAGAAAAATCGATCCCGATGTCCGATGCCAAGCGACCCACCGCGATTCTTCCGCATAAGCTTGCTGCACCGCAACCGCATCGCAACGCCGTGGAGCGGCGCGCGCTGCTTTCGCGACTCGCGCAGAGCGCCAATGTGCGGGTCGTGCTGATCCACGGCCCCGCGGGTCACGGGAAGACCTCGCTGATGCTCCAGGCCGAGGCCGCCGCGCGCGAAAGTGGCGCACTGACCGCCTGGCTTTCGGTCGACGAAACCGATAACGACAGCCGCCGTTTCCTCGATCAGCTCCAGACTATCTTCACGCTCCTCGACGCGCAGGCAGACGAGCAAAACCCCGCAAAGCCCGACCAGACCTCCAACGAAGGCCAAACGGACTGGCTCTTCACGCGGATCACCCGGCTCGAACGCCCGGCAGCCATATTCCTCGATGACCTTCACGCCGCCGATAATCCCGCCACGATCGGACTGCTGCGCCATCTCGTAACAAACAGCCCCCAAAATGTCCGCTGGTACATCGCCAGCAGGACGGTGCCCGATCTCGCCATCCCGCGCCTCGTGGTCGGCGAGGAAGCAGTCGTTCTGCACCCGGAGGATTTGCGTTTCTCGCGCGACGAGACGCGGATCTTCTTCGACCAGGGCGGGCGCTCGACATTGAGCGATGCCGAACGCGACGCGATCTACACCGCAACCGCGGGCTGGCCGGCCGCGCTGCAGCTCTATCGGCTCGCACTTGAATCTCCGGCGGTGCGAGAGACCCTGCAATCGCTGAGCCCGCACCAGCCGCGTGAACTCACAGACTACCTCGCGGACGACGTTCTGGCCCGGCAAAGCCCTCAGACGCAGGACTTTCTGCTCAAGACCTCGCTTCTTCAACGCATGTCCGCGCCGCTCTGCAATGCGATCCTCGATCGGACGGACTCGTTCCAGGTGCTCTCCGCGCTTGAGCGCGCCGGCCTGTTTGTGCGCCGTCTCGACTCGGAAGGGAACTGGTACACTTACCACGCGATCTTCTCGAAATTTCTCCAGGCCCACACCCGCGCGATCGGCGGCGGGACGTGGTTGAAAGAAATTCATCATCGCAGCGCCCAGTGGTACGTCGCCAACGGGTTCCTCGAAGATGGCGTCTACCACTATTGCGAAGCGGGGGAATACGCCAAGGCGGCCGACACCTTCGACCAGCTGGCCGATCGGCTTGTTGCGGACGGGCAGATGGTGACGGTGGAGCGCTGGTCCGATCAGATCCCGCTCTCCGAACTCGAACAACGGCCAGGCCTGGTTGCAAAAATTGCCTGGTCGCTTGCGTTCCTGCTCAGCCGCCATCGCAAGCTTGGGCCGTTGATGAATATTCTGCGCGACAACCCGTCCGCGGCCGGAAGCACAGCGGATCCGATCGTCGCATCCTGCATGGTACGCCTTCTCGAGGACGATCTGGCAGGCGCGGCCGCGATGGTCGCAGGCGTCGACGCCGGAGAGCCGACGCGAATCCCGTTCCGTGCATTCGAGCTCAGCGCCGTATCGAACGCGCGGGGGTACGCGGCCATGGCCGCAGGCGATTTCGACGCCGCGCACACACAGCTCGCGCTCGGCCGCAGCCTGAGCGATCAAGCCGGTGCGACGTTCACATGGGCATATTCGATCGGGAAAAGCTCGATCACGCTCGTCGCGCAGGGTCGCCTGCAAGAGGCACTTGTACGCTTCCGCAACGCGCTCTCGGATCCACGAATGTTTGCCGCCGAGTCAATCTCAAAGGCCTGCCTCGCGTCGGGCTACATCATGGCGCTCTACGAGGCGGACGAGCTTGATGCGGCGCTTGAGCATTTCGTGAAATTCCGTGAACTCGCGGCGAATGCCTTCATCCACGACTATCTGGCTGTCGCCTATATCGCGGTGGCACGCATCTATGACATCCGCGGGCAGTCGGGAAGCGCTTTGAAAATTTTGGACGAAGCAGAGGATCTCGCGTTTGCCGGGCACTGGCCGCGCATCACGCGGCTCATCAAATGGGCGCGGGTCCACCGCGAGATCCTTGCCGGGCGTGTCGATCAGGCCAAGATCGTCGCGGGGCGGATTACCGATGGTGCGCAAACAGATCCCGCCTGGATCCGCTTTTCCGAAGAGACCTCCGGCGACGACATCGGTCATATTCGCCTGTCGATCCACACCGGGCGACCGACGCAGGCACTTTCGCAGATCGCGCCGTTGCTTTCGCACGCTAGAGCACACAATCGAATTTTGCGCCAGATCAAGCTGCATGCGCTCGCGGCGCTTGCAGAGCACACGTCGGGCGCGACCAAACGGGCGCATGGCGAATTGGAGCACGCGCTCAAACTGGCGTCGCCCGGAAAATATATCCGCGCCTTTCTCGAAGAAGGAGAGCAAATGGCGCAGCTCCTGCTCGCACATGCCCGGATCGGAGAAGCGGCACAGACACCGCTGTGCGCATGCACGTGCGAAAAAGCCTCGCTGGAATTGCTGGCGCGGCTGGTTCAGGCGACCGGCGGCGAGAGCAATGCATCGCGCGAGGGCTCCGACGAGTCGGCCAATCCGCACGGCCCTCCGCCCGACGTGGTCGAGAGCTTCACAAAGCGCGAGCAGAAAGTGCTTTCAATGCTCGCAAACTACGCCTCGAACGAGCAGATCGCAGCCGGAATGTTCATCACCAAAGATACCCTCAAGTACCATCTCAAGAACATATACGGAAAGCTCAGTGTAAAGAGCAGACTCGAAGCCATCCGGGTGGCGCGCGACATGGGCTTCAAGTAATGCACAGGCCGTAGCGTCTTGCGACCTATTCGACGTTCTGGATCTGCTCCCGGAACTGATCGATCACCGCCTTGAGATCGAGCCCGATGCGGGTCAACTCGACGGACGACGATTTGGAACACAGCGTGTTCGCCTCGCGATTGAACTCCTGCGCCAGAAATTCGAGCTTGCGGCCGGAGGGTCCGCTTCCGGCGAGCAGGTCCCGCGCGCCTTGCGTGTGGGCGCGCAGCCGATCGAGCTCCTCCGTCACGTCGCCGCGCGATGCAATGAGCGCTGCCTCCTGCGCAAGGCGCGCGGGATCGAGCGCCGAGGTCGACTCCAGTAGTAGCGCCACCTGCTCTTTAATCCGTGCACGGTAAACCTCGGGTGCACCCGAGACCAGCCGGCTCGCCTCCCCTGTCAGGTTCTCGATCTGCGAGATCTGGTCACCGATCACCTTGCACAGATGCCGCCCCTCGGCCTTGCGGGCGGCGGCCAACTGATCGAGGGCATCGGCAACGTCGCGCAGCAGGCTTGCCTCAAGCGCGCCGCGCTCCGCCTCGCTTGGATCGGCGTCGCCGAATTCGAGCACGCCGCGCAGCGACAAAATCCCGTCGAGGCGCGCCGCCGCGACACCCTCCAGATGTCCAAGTTCGGCGGTAATCTTCAGAATCTGCTCAAGCAGCGGTCGATTGATGCGCAGCTGGGCTTCTCCGGCCCGCCGTTCCATCGTCAGATTGATCTGGATCGAACCGCGCGCGAGCCGCTCCGCTGCAAGCGTACGCACCGGCAGCTCCAGCGCCTCAAAGCCCGGCGGAAGCCGGCACCGCACATCGAGACCGCGGCCATTGACGCTCTTGATCTCGCACGCCCAGTGGAGTTCTCCGTGATCGCCGCTCCCGCGCGCAAACCCAGTCATGCTCGATACGGTCACCGGATTGCTCCTTGATAGGAATACCAGGGTGGTCAGGATGCGTGACGGGTATCAGACCACCGAAATTCGCCGGCGTGAACCCCTTTCGGGAGTTGAGCACGCCACCCCGCCGTCAACCGCCCGATGCTTTTTGCCGACGCTCCACTTCGCGCCAATGCTGAACATTGCGCTCGTGTTCGGCGAGCGTGCCCGAAAACGCGTGGCCACCGCTTCCGTCTGCAACGAAGTAGAGATCATTCGAGGCTGGGGGATTGAGCACGGCCGCGATCGCGTCCCGTCCGGGATTCGCGATCGGCGTCGGCGGCAGGCCATCGACAAGATAGGTGTTGTAGGGCGTCTGCCGCTGCAGTTCGCTCACCCGCAACCCGCGCCCCAGCGGCTCGCCGCCTGTCAGCCCGTAAATAATCGTGGGATCTGATTGCAGCCGCATGCCCTTGCGCAACCGGTTGACGAACACTGCCGCGACGCGCGGGCGCTCCTCGGCCAGGCCGGTTTCCTTTTCGACGATGGACGCCAGTGTGAGTGCCTGTTCGCGGGTCGAATAGGGCAGCTTACGGTCGCGGCCGGGCCACAGCTGGTCAATCAACGCGGCTTGCGCGTCGACCATCCGCGATACCAGCGCGTCGCGCGTTTCGCCCCGCGTGAAAAGATAGGTATCCGGGAGCAGCCGTCCTTCGCCGGGGCGAACCGTGATCTCACCGGTCAGCACAGGATCGTTCGCAACGATCCGGAGCGCCTGTGCGGTCGTCAACCCTTCGGGCACTGTAATGCGGTGCAGGAGCGCTTTGCCTTCGCGCAGAATTTCCATCACTGCGAACATGCTCGCACGCGCAGGAATTGCGTATTCGCCCGCCTTCAGCGCACGCGTCGCGTGATAGCGGTAAACGCCCAGCCGAAAAAGGAAAGCGTTTGCAACCACACCGCTCGCTTCGAGACGTTGCGCGATCGCGTTGAGACCCATCCCCTTGTCGACCATCACGACCGTCTGCTCGGCTTGATCAGGCGGCACGGGACCCGGGAGTTGCATAAGCGATTGCAGCGCGCCGAGCGCGCCCCAGGTGATCACGAGACTGACGAACAGCGCCAAGAACAAGCCGGTCAGGATCTTGAAACCCAACCCGAGGCCAGGCTTTTTGCCCACCGGCGGTGTCGTTGTCACGTTTCGTACCGGGTCAGGATGAGCGTCGCGTTGGTCCCCCCGAAGCCGAACGAGTTCGACATCACGGCGTTGACGCGCAGGTCTTTTGCCTTCTGCGGGACCAGATCGATCGGCGTATCCACAGAGGGATTTTCCAGATTGATGGTCGGCGGCGCCACCTGGTTGGTCAGCGTGAGGACCGAGTAGATCGCCTCAACTGCGCCGGCCGCGCCCAGCAGATGCCCCGTCGCCGATTTTGTCGAGGACATCGTAAGGCGCGAAGCGCTGTTGCCGAACAGGCGCGTCACAGCCCCGAGCTCGATTTCGTCGCCGAGCGGCGTCGATGTTCCGTGGGCGTTGACGTAATCAATATCGGAAGTGGAAAGGCCTGCATTCTTGAGCGCCGCCTGCATCGCACGGAACCCGCCGTCGCCATCTTCCGCCGGCGAGGTGATGTGATAAGCGTCGCCGGACAACCCGTAGCCCTTCACCTCGCCGTAGATCTTGGCGCCGCGCTTCTTTGCATGCTCCAGTTCTTCCAGAACGACGACGCCGGCGCCCTCGCCCATCACAAACCCGTCGCGGTCGCGATCATAGGGACGCGATGCGCGCTGCGGCTCGTCATTGAACCCTGTCGAGAGCGCTCGGCACGCAGCAAATCCGGCGATGCCGATGCGGCAGATCGCGGCTTCCGCACCGCCTGCGACCATCACATCCGCATCACCGAACATGATCAGCCGCGACGCATCGCCAATCGCGTGCGCGCCCGTCGCACAGGCCGTGACGACCGAATGATTGGGGCCCTTGAAGCCGAACCGGATCGATACGTGTCCCGAGACAAGATTGATCAATCGGCCGGGAATGAAGAACGGGCTGATCCGCCGCGGACCCTGCTTCTCAAGAACCAGGGCGGCATCCGCGATTCCGGGAAGGCCCCCGATCCCCGAGCCGATCATCACGCCCGTGCGGCATGCGTCTTCCTCGTCGCTGGGGACGAAATCGGAGTCGTTGACTGCCTGCACGGCGGCCGCGAGGCCGAAGACAATGAAGTCGTCGACCTTGCGAGCCTCCTTGGGCTCGATCCATTCGTCCTGATTGAAGGTGCCGTCGGTTCCGTCGCCGCGAGGAACCTGACACGCGATCTTGCACGCCAGGTCCGATGCTTCAAATCGGGTGATCCGGGACGCGCCGGATTGACCGGCCGTCAGGCGTGCCCAATTGACGTCGACACCGCAACCGAGCGGCGTGACCAGTCCCAGTCCGGTGATGACGACACGTCTCATGGGCAACGACCCGGACGCACAGGCAGCAGGTGCCGGCAGAAGCCGGACACGCCGCTAACGCGCGTTCGCCTCGAGAAATTTGACGGCGTCGCCGACCGTCAAAATCGTCTCCGCCGCATCATCGGGAATTTCGACGCCGAACTCTTCCTCGAAGGCCATCACAAGTTCCACGGTGTCGAGGCTGTCGGCTCCAAGATCGTCGATGAAGCTCGCCGCGTTCACAACCTTATCTTCCTCGACGCCGAGGTGCTCGATGACGATTTTCTTCACGCGCGCCGCAATTTCACTCATGTTGTGCCCTCAAGTTAAGTCCAAGCGGACAGCCATTACCCCCCACGCTCGTAGGACGCAATCCCCTGTTCCCGCCATAACCGCGGAGTTTGACCGGTTTGGTAGCACAGTTTCTATCCTGTGACCACCACGGCGCCCGCAGTACTGCGCCGTTCCGTACCTTACAAGTCCTTGAAAAAGCAAGAGACCATCCTCTTGCCTTCTTTAAATCATTGCCATGCCGCCATTCACGTGAAGGGTTGCGCCCGTCACGTAGGCAGCCTCGTCGCTGGCCAGATACGCGACGGCGGCGGCGATGTCCTGCGGGGTGCCCATCTTGCCGGCCGGAATGCGCGCAAGGGTCGCCACGCGCGCCTTCTCCTCCATCGCCGCCGTCATGGCCGTCTCGATAAAGCCGGGAGCGACACAGTTAACCGTCACATTGCGGCTCGCGATTTCCTGGCCGAGCGCCTTGGCCATACCGATGAGGCCGGCCTTGGAGGCGGCATAATTTCCCTGGCCGGGGTTTCCCGTCACCCCGACAACCGACGTAATGAAGATCACCCGCCCGCTCCGGCGGCGCATCATGCCTTTGATCGCGGCGCGCGCAAGGCGGAACCCGGCGGTCAGGTTGACCGCGATGACCTGATCCCACTCCTCGTCCTTCATTCTCAAGAAAAGGTTATCGCGTGTGATGCCGGCATTGTGGACTAGAATATCGATCTGCCCAGCCGCCTTTTCGGCCGCCGGGATCAGAGCCTCGACGTCATCGATGTTCGACAGGTTTGCGGTGATGACATGGACCCGGTTCCCAAGCTCGCCCGCCAGCGTCTGGAGCGCCTCGGCTCGTGTACCGGACAGCACCACCGTGGCGCCCTGCGCGTGGAGAGTCTTTGCGACCGCACCGCCGATGCCCCCGCTCGCACCCGTCACAAGCGCTGTTTTGCCTGACAGATTGAAGAGTGCGGTCATAATCAGGCTCCTTGAAGAATTGGCAGGGACGGCGACGGTCAGAGCAATTTGGCGAAGGACTCGACGTCGGCGGGCGTTCCGACCGACACCGTCGTCAACTCACGGTCGATCCGTTTGACGAGCCCGGACAGAACCTTTCCCGTCCCCAGTTCGACCGCGTTGTCGATCCCCAGCCCCTTGAAGCTTTCTACCGTCTCACGCCACCGTACGAGCCCGGTGACCTGTTCGACGAGGAGCCGCCGGATCTCTTCGGGATCGCTGACGGGCGCAGCGGTCACGTTCGCGATCACCGGCACCCGCGGGGGGCGCAGTGTCACTTGCGCCAGGGCTTCCTCCATCTCGCGCGCCGCAGGCGCCATCAACGGAGAGTGGAATGGAGCACTGACCGGAAGCGGTAACGCCCGCTTGGCGCCACGCTCAAGCGCCAGCGCCATGGCACGCTCGACAGCCGCCTTATGCCCGGAGATGACGACCTGTCCGCCGCCATTGTCGTTCGCGGCGGCGCATACCTGCCCTTTCGCAGCATCGGTGACAATCGCACGGGCCACATCGAGCTCCACTCCGAGCAAGGCGGCCATGGCCCCCTCGCCGACCGGAACAGCGCGCTGCATCGCCTGGCCGCGCCGACGCAGCAATCGCGCAGTGTCGGCAACGCCGAGCGCGCCGGCCGCCGCGAGCGCAGAATATTCTCCAAGCGAGTGCCCGGCTACGTAGGACGCGTGGGCGGCAACGTTGAAGCCGGCCTCTCGCTCCAGAACGCGCACGACCGCCAGGCTGACCGCCATCAAGGCAGGCTGCGCGTTCTGCGTAAGAGTCAGCGTCTCCGCCGGTCCCTCGAACATCAGCGCCGACAGCTTCTCCTGCAGCGCGTCGTCGATCTCCTGAAACACCTCGCGCGCAGCGGCAAAGGATTCAGCCAGATCCCGGCCCATGCCGACGGTCTGGCTGCCCTGTCCGGGAAATGTGAGTGCGCGCGTCATCGTAACCATCAAATCAGTTTGGTGGGGCGCATGTGAATGGACCGCCGCAGGTGTGTCAAGCGCCCCTTGCCACGCTTTGAATGCCCGTTGCGGGGCGCCGGCAGGCCAAACCGGCGCCTTGCTTTCATCGGTTATTTGCGTATAGTCCCGCGCTTCAATTCGCTGCGGTCGCGAGAACCGGTGTATCGACACCGGCGGGGTCAGTGCCTTTTCCCGCGAACCATCGTCCGGACGAACCACCTCATAAGGGGTGGCGCCGGATGCCGCAGCGAGACCAAGACGAAAAGGATCCTACCATGCCCCTTTACGAGCATGTGTTTATTGCCCGTCAGGATATCTCGCCGCAACAGGTCGAGGGTCTGACAGACCAGTTCAAGGCCGTTCTGACCTCGCTTGGCGGTTCCGTCGAAAAGACGGAATACTGGGGTCTCAAGAATTTTTCCTATCGCATGAAGCGGTTCCGCAAGGGCCACTACATCCTGATGAACGTCAACGCCCCGGCGGCGGCGGTCAAGGAGCTGGAGCGTCAGGAAGGCATCCACGAAGACGTGGTGCGCACACTGACCATCCGTGTCGAGGCGCTCGATCCGGAGCCCTCTGCCATGCTGCAGAGCCGTGGCCGCGACGATCGCGGGGACCGTGGTGACCGCGGCGATCGTGGACCGCGCCGTGACCGGGGCGATCGCCCGGACCGGGGAGATCGCCCCTACCGGCCGCGCCGCGATGGTGATGACGACGATTCGACCGATAGAGGAGCGGAATAATGGCCATGGAAAAGAGCGCATCTGCCGGCGCCGCGCGCCGTCCCTTTTTCCGCCGCCGCAAGACCTGCCCGTTCTCGGGCACGAATGCGCCGAAGATCGATTACAAGGACGTACGCCTCCTGCAACGCTTCCTGTCTGAGCGCGGCAAGATCGTTCCTAGCCGCATTACGGCCGTGTCCGCGAAGAAGCAGCGTGAGCTCGCGCAGGCGATCAAGCGCGCCCGCTATCTCGGGCTGCTGCCGTATCTGGTTCGCTAGCGCCCACGGCTGCGCTGGCAGGCGTCAGTGCGGCCCCAAGGGGTTATGATGCCTGCCCAATTCCTGATTGGCCTGCTCGCCGGGCTAACGAGCGTCGTACTGTATCTTGGAAGCTCCACCGGGAGCTTGCTCGGGCTGTCGCTGGCGTTGCTTGCCCCGCTTCCCGTCTTCATCGCGGGTCTGGGCTGGGGCACGCGCGCGGCGCTGACGGCCGGGCTGGCGGCATCGCTCGTCCTGACGGTCCTCGGCGCGCTTTTGCCGCCCCAAATGGGAGGCTGGGCGCTGGGTCCGGCTTATCTCGTCACCATCGGCAGCGCCCCCATCTGGCTCACCCGGCTCACCTTGCTGCGCCGCGCTTCCGCCGTGCCGGGCGGCCCCGAACATGAATGGTTTCCTTCCGGTCATATCCTGCTGTGGATCGCAGGCCTTGTCGCGACCGCGCTCCTGATCGCAACCGCGCTGGCCTACCGGGTCGACCCGCACGGTCTCGCGGGGCTTACGAAACTGAAGATCGACCTGATTATCTCGGAGGAAGGCGGCCTTCGCCAGGCGCTGCTGGACGAAACTAACACCAAGAACTGGGAGACCTTGTCGCGCTATATGGCGCAAACTGTTCCCGCCACTGCCGGGATCGTCTGGCAGCTGGTCATGGTGGTCAACGGCCTCATCGCCCACTCCATTCTGGTGGCCGCGCGCCACAACATTCGCCCGTCGATCGACTGGCGCACGCTTCGCTTCCCCAAGCTGACTGCGGCGCTGCTTCTGGGTTGCCTGACGCTGGCCTTTGTAGGGGGAGCGCCCGGCTTTATTGGCGGCACGCTAGCTGCTGTCCTGTGCGTCCCATATTTTTTCTTGGGCTTGACGGTGGTCCATGCTATCCCTGCGCGCGGCGTGGGCCGGATTGTGATGCTGGGGCTGGTGTATTCACTGCTTCTCGTCCTCATATCGCCCGCAATTCTCATCGGAATTCTTGGCCTTCTTGAGCAATGGACCGGGTTTCGCGCGCGGCTTTTCGCAGCAACCCGCCGGGAGGATGATTAAATGCAGATCGTGCTGTTGGAACGGGTAGAAAAGCTCGGGAAGATCGGCGACGTCGTCAATGTGAAGGACGGTTTTGCCCGTAACTTCCTGCTTCCGCGCAAGAAGGCGCTGCGCGCGACGAAAACCAACATCGCGCGCTTTGAGGCTGACCGTGCCGATCTGGAGGCCCGCAGTCAGGAACAACGCGCGCTCGCGCAAGGTGTTTCGACCAAACTCGACGGTCAGAGCTACGTCATTTTGTGCCAGGCGGGCGAAAGCGGGCAGCTCTACGGTTCAGTCGCCCCGCGTGATATCGCCGCCGCGATCGCCCGTGACGGCTACGCTGTGACACGTGGCGACATTCGCATTTCGACCCCGATCAAAACGCTCGGCCTGCATACGGTTACGGTCGTGTTGCATTCGGAAGTGAAGGCTTCCGTCGTCATCAATGTCGCGCGCTCCGCGGAAGAAGCCGAGCGCCAGGCGCGCGGTGAATCGCTAGTCGATGCACGCGACGAGGTCGAGGAAGATACCGCCGCCGAAGCCGATGCTGCGATGTTCGAGCAGCCTCCCGTCGAGGAAGAGGCCGAATAGCACCTCGTTCCGGTCAATTTCCCTAAAAAAAGCGCGGTGGGCAGTCCTCCGCGCTTTTTTTCTTGCCAATTCAAGGTTGTTGACGCTGCGCAAGGTCCTTACGTTAAATCTGGTGTGAAAGTGCCGGGTACGCGAGAGAGCGCCGCCTTGTGTCGCTTGGGCAGCGCTCCGCTCATAACGGAGATTTTGCCATGCTCGCAGCTTCAGCGATTGGGAGTATCGTAAAGAAGGGTGAGTTAACGATCATCGACGCCGATGGTCGAACCCACGTTTTCGGTCCCGGCGGCGCACAGCGCGTAACCATGCGCCTTCACGACAAGCGGCTCCACACGGCACTCTTCTTCAATGCTCCGCTTGCGCTCGGTGAAGCCTATATGGACGGAACCATCACCGTCGAGAATGGGCGGATCGACGACCTGCTCGACCTGTTGATGATGAATTTGGGCACCGGCACAGGGGCCTGGCCGCAAACAATTGCCCGTGCCCTCCAGCACATGATGCGCAGGATCGACCAGTACAACCCGGCGCGCCGTGCCAAGCGTAACGTCGCCCATCACTATGATCTGTCAGGTGATCTTTACGCGTTGTTTCTCGACGGCGACCGGCAGTATTCATGCGCCTACTACGCGAACCCGGACGACACGTTGGAGGTTGCCCAGGAGCAGAAGAAGCGGCACATCGCTTCGAAGCTGGCGCTGACCAAAGGCCAGCGTATCCTCGATATCGGTTCGGGATGGGGCGGGCTGGGCCTCTATCTCGCCCAGATCGCGGATGCCCGGGTGACCGGAGTGACCCTCTCCGAGGAGCAGCTCAAGGTTGCAACCCTACGCGCGGCGGAGGCAGGCTTTACAGGACGCGTCGAATTCCGGCTGGAGGACTATCGCGCCCTTCAGGGCACATTCGACCGGATCGTTTCGGTCGGGATGTTCGAGCATGTCGGGATCCAACACTACAGGGCCTATTTCGACAAGGTACGCGATCTCCTGACTGATGACGGCGTCGCGCTCCTGCACTGGATCGGACGCTCCGATGGCCCCGGCGTCACCTCGCCCTGGATCCAGAAATATATTTTCCCGGGCGGCTACACGCCGGCGCTCAGCGAGGTTCTGCCGGTGATCGAACGGTCCGGGCTTTACGTCACCGACCTAGAAGTGCTGCGCCTGCATTACGCCGAAACACTCAAGGCGTGGCTGGATCGTTTCCGCGCCCATTGGCGTGAAGCTGCCGCGATTTATGACGAACGGTTCTGCCGAATGTGGGAGTTTTACCTCGCTGGTTCGCAGATGGGTTTTCGCCATCAGGGACTCGTCGTTCATCAGATCCAGTTGACCAAGCAGATCGATACCCTTCCGATGACGCGCGACTACATGTTCGACTGGGAGCGCGCCCATGCTCCCCAGCATCACTGGCCGCGCGTCGCAGCGGACCGGACCCGCACGGGAACCTCCCTGCCGCAAGAATGAACAAAACGCGTATTCCACAGGGCTGGGGATAACCGGCCTGTGGATATCGCGGGGAAACAAAAACGCGGACTTGTGTGAGATGGCGAAGCGCCTATCCTCCGGCGATGGACGCGCTGGCCCCCCAAGCACCGCGGATTCCGTCCCCTCGCCCTGATGCACCCCATGGTGACACGGGGGCCGAGGCGCGCGTGATGCCGCACAACCTCGACGCCGAGCAGGCTGTCCTCGGCGCGATTCTGTTCAATAACGACATCTTCGAAGACATCGCCGAGTTCCTGCAGGCGAAGCACTTCTATGAGCCGTTGCACGGGCGCATCTACGAGCGCGCCGCCGAGCTGATCCGCAAGGGATTGCGTGCCTCGATCATCACCCTCGGCTCCGCGATGGCTGACGATCCAGGACTGAAGGAACTCAATGGGCAGGCCTATCTCAAGGTCGTCACGGCGGCATCGATCGCCGCTCCAGGTGCCAAGGAATACGCGCGGTTACTCTACGATCTTGCCATCAAGCGTGAGCTGATTGTCTTCGCCGACGACGTTCAGCACGCTGCCTTCGACCGCTCCACCGAACTTGCTGCCGAGGACCAGATCGAGCGTGCCGAAGGTCAGCTCTATTCGCTCGCCGAACACGGCAATATCGAGCGCGGCCTCGAGTCGGCGAAGGCGGCCTTCACCAAGGCCATCGAAGTCGTCGAAGGCGCGTACCGCAAGAGCGGCCACGTCGCCGGCCTTGCCACCGGACTTCGCGACCTCGACGAAAAGCTCGGCGGGTTTTTCCCCTCCGATCTCATCATCCTCGCCGCCCGCCCGGGAATGGGGAAGACGTCGTTTGCGACGAACATCGCGTTCAATATCGCGCGGGCGCGAGCCCGCAGCCCGAGTGACGGCGGGATGGTCGGCTTCTTCACGCTCGAAATGTCGTCCGAGCAACTTGCCTTGCGTATCCTCTCCGAGCAGGCCGAGGTTGCGTCCCAGCAAATCCGCAAGGGCCACATCACGGAGCGCGATTTCCGAAAGATCGTAGATGTGGCCGGCGAGCTTGAGCGGTTGCCGCTGTTCATCGACCAGACCGGCGCGATCCCCGTCTCAACGCTCGCGGCCCGCGCGCGGCGACACAAGCGGCGCTTCGGCCTTGACTTTCTGGTCGTGGATTATCTGCAGCTGATGAGTGGAAGCGGCCGCAAAAGCCACGAGAACCGCGTTCAGGAAGTTACGGAAATTACTCAGGGTCTCAAAGCGTTGGCGAAAGATCTTAATGTTCCAGTGCTGGCACTGTCGCAGCTTTCGCGCGCCGTCGAGCAGCGCGAGAACAAGCGCCCCATGTTGTCCGACCTGCGAGAGTCGGGGTCGATCGAGCAGGACGCGGACATTGTCATGTTCATCTATCGAGAGGCCTATTACCTCAAGAGCCAGATGCCCGCGCCCGACTCAGCCGAGTTTCTGGACTGGCAGAGCAAGATGGAGCCCGTACACGGGCGCGCGGAAATCCTGATCGAAAAGCACCGTCACGGCCCCACCGGTGTGGTTTCGTTGGCGTTCGCGGAGGAATTCACGCGCTTTGGTAACCTTGAGCGGACAGATTATGAGGCGCGATAAGCGCCTCTCGGCTTAAGGTTCCCCAATGGTGTCCGCGTCTGCCTCCCCTCGTCCTGTCATGACCGTCGATCTGGCTGCCGTCGTCCGGAACTACGGCCTCGTGTGCGCGCACGTCAAGAACGCACGTGTGGGCGCGGTCGTGAAAGCGGACGCTTACGGCCTGGGCGCGCCTGTCATTGCGCCGGTGCTCGCCAAAGCAGGTTGCCGGCAATTCTACGTTGCCACCACCGACGAGGGCGCTGCCCTCGTCCCTCACCTCACGCAAAGCGCGGGGCACCGGATCTTCGTTCTGGGCGGCGCCAGCGACGATCCGGCGCTTACCAGCGTCATCAACACACTGGGAGACGTGGAGGCGCTGAGAGAGAGAGCGCGGCGCACCGGCACCGCCCAACGCGCCGCGCTCCATGTCGACACCGGAATGAACCGGCTTGGTCTGTCCGCAGGCGATTTTGCCGGCCTGATCGACGACCCCCAGGGCCTGGAAGGGATCGCACCCGAGCTTATCATGAGCCATCTGGCGTGCGCGGACACACCCGGCATGCCCCAGAACGCTCTCCAGCTGTCGCGATTCGAGGCCCTGCGGGCGCGCCTTCCCGCGACACCAGCGAGCCTCGCCAATTCGGCAGGCGTCCTGCTCGGCCAGCCCTATCATTTCGACGTCGTGCGCCCCGGGATCGCGCTTTATGGCGGCAATCCTCTGGGCACCGACGCCAACCTTTTTCACCCGACTGTGACCGTCGAAGCACCCCTCCTTCAGGTGCGTTTTATTGACAAGGGTGATAGTGTTGGTTATGCGGCGACGTACCGCGCGGGGGGAACTGCGCGGATCGCAACAATTGCGGCAGGCTATGCGGACGGAATTTTGCGGGCAGCCAGCAATCGCGGCTCGGTTGTGATCGGCGGGCACGTCGCGGAAATTGTGGGGCGGGTATCGATGGACCTGATTACGGTTGATGTGACGGCGGTGCCGGCCGACGTGGCGGTACCAGGTGCCATGGCGCAGCTGATCGGACCCCAGCGCTCTCTGGACGCTGTCGCGCGCGACGCGCGCACAATTTCCTATGAAGTCCTCACCCGCCTCGGCGGCCGCCTTGAGCGCCGCTACGCCGCGGGGAATGAGACATCAGCCGAAGGCAGGGGAGCTTAAGCCGATGCTCAATGTGCTGGCGATGATCGGCCGCGGAACCCTCAATACCCTCGGCGCCATCGGTGCGATGTTCATCTTCACCCTTCAGAGCCTGCTGGCGTGCCTGCGGCCGCCCTTCTTTGTGGGCCTGACCGCGCTGCAATTCGTCCGCATCGGATATTTCTCGCTGCCCGTGGTCGGATTGACGGCGTTCTTCACGGGCGCAGTTCTCGCCCTCCAGATTTATATCGGCGGGTCGCGCTTCAATGCGGAGAGTATCGTCCCGACCATCGTCGTCCTCGGCATTACGCGTGAGCTCGCCCCGGTGATCGGCGGCCTGATGGTGGCGGGCCGAGTTGCCGCCGCGATCGCCGCCGAAGTCGGCACGATGCGCGTGACCGAGCAGATCGATGCTCTGAAGACCCTGTCGACCAACCCCTTCAACTATCTGGTGGTGCCACGGTTGATCGCATCGGTGATTGCGCTGCCGTTGCTGGTCCTGATCGGCGACATCATCGGAATCATGGGCGGCTACACAGTGAGCACCCAAAGCCTCGGCTTCAATGCGACCACGTACATCAAGAAGACGTGGGATTTCATGGAGACGCAGGACGTGACGTCCGGCCTCTGGAAGGCTGCGGTATTCGGCTTCATCATCGCGCTTCAAGGCTGCTATTTCGGTTATTCGAGCCGTGGCGGCGCACAGGGTGTCGGCGCGGCCACCACCAATGCGGTGGTGTCGGCTTCGATCCTGATCCTGGCCGCCAACTACATCATGACGTCCTTCCTGTTTAAAACTTGAGAGATTGTTTCGCGAAATGAGGGGAACCATCGTGTCGACGCCAAAGCTGGCCCTTGAAGGGTTGTGTAAGTCGTTCGGCGACAAGGTCGTGCTCGACGGGGTGGACCTCTCGATCGCACCGGGAGAATCGCTCGTTGTCATCGGCGGGTCGGGCAGCGGCAAGTCGGTGATGCTCAAATGCATCCTGGGCCTGATGATCGCAGATCAGGGCAAGGTTCTGATCGACGGGCAGGACGTCACGCGCCTCGGCGGCCGCGCCCGCGAAAAGCTGATGCGGCGCTTCGGCATGCTGTTTCAGGGCGGCGCGTTGTTCGACAGTCTTCCGGTCTGGGAGAATGTCGCGTTCGGTCTCATCCGGTCCCGCAAGATGAAGCGCGCCTATGCCCGCGAGGTCGCCGTCGAGACGCTCGCCAAGGTCGGCCTTGGCGCCGACGTGGCTTCGCTCAGTCCCTCGGAGCTTTCCGGCGGCATGCAAAAGCGCGTCTCGCTCGCGCGGTCGATCGCGACCAAGCCGGAGATCATGTTCTTCGACGAACCGACCACCGGCCTCGATCCGATCATGGCCGACGTCATCAACGAGTTGATTATCTCGAGCGTGAAGGACCTCGGCGCGACCGCGCTTTCCATTACGCACGACATGGCCAGCGCGCGAAAGATCGCAGACCGGGTCGCGATGCTGTATAAGGGCCGTATTGTGTGGTGCGGTCCGGTGGAAGACATCGACAAGAGCGGCAATCCGCTTGTCGAGCAGTTCATCCACGGCCGCGCCGACGGCCCCATCAAGATGGAACTCAAGCGCGCCTGATGCGTGCGCGCGGCCCATCGGAACCTTGAAATCCTCGTGGCACGCGCAAACAGCACGTTTATCTGCCAGGCCTGCGGTGCGATTCACGCGCGCTGGGCCGGAAAATGCGACGCCTGCGGCGGGTGGAACACGATCGTCGAGGAAGGTGTAGCCGCGCCGATCGGTGCCAGCGCGAAGAAGCCTGGACGTGCGCGCAGCCTTGCGCTCGAGACCCTGTCGGGCGCGACCGCGCCCTCACCGCGGCACGTCACCGGCAACAGCGAGTTCGACCGGGTTTGCGGCGGCGGCATCGTTCCCGGGTCAGTGCTTCTGGTCGGCGGCGACCCCGGGATCGGTAAATCGACACTGCTTCTGCAGATCTCCGCGGCACTCGCGCGGCGCAACTTCGGCGTGACGTACATCTCGGGCGAGGAAGCGCTCGACCAGATTCGTCTGCGCGCGGTTCGTCTGGGGCTCGCCGATGCGCCCGTTCAGATTGCCGCCGAGACGCATGTGCGCGACATCCTCGCCACCCTCGAATCGCAATCCCCTCCCGCGCTCGTGATTATCGATTCGATCCAGACACTTTGGACCAACGCCCTCGAAGCGGCCCCCGGGACCGTCAGCCAGGTGCGCGCGTGCGCCCAGGATCTCGTGCGCTACGCTAAAAATCGCGGCGCCGCGGTGATCCTGGTCGGGCATGTCACCAAGGACGGACAGATCGCCGGGCCGCGCGTCGTCGAGCACATGGTCGATGCCGTGCTCTACTTTGAAGGGGAGCGCGGGCACCAGTTCCGCATCCTGCGGGCCGTAAAGAACCGGTTCGGCCCGAGCGACGAGATCGGCGTGTTCGAGATGGGCGACATGGGTTTGCGCGAGGTGACCAACCCGTCCGCCGTGTTCCTGTCGGACCGCGACGCACGGGTGGCCGGCACTGCGGTCTTTGCAGGGATCGAGGGCACCCGCCCCCTGCTCGTCGAAATCCAGGCCCTTCTGGCGCCGACCAGCTTTGGAACCCCGCGGCGCGCCGTCGTGGGATGGGACACCGGCCGCCTCGCGATGATCCTCGCCGTCCTGGAAGCGCGATGTGGCGTCTCGTTAGGCGGCTTTGATGTCTATCTCAACGTGGCGGGCGGCCTGCGAATCACTGAACCCGCGGCCGATGTCGCGGTTGCCGGAGCGATTTTATCGTGCCTTTCCGGCGAGCCATTGCCGCCCGATAGCGTTCTATTCGGGGAAATTTCGCTGTCTGGAGCGGTACGCGCGGTCTCGCAAACCGAACTGCGCCTCAAGGAAGCCGTCAAGCTGGGGTTTCGGCAGGCGTTTTGCCCGGCCTCCACCAAGGTTAATATACCCGAGCTGAACCATATTGCGCTGGCAACTCTTGGCGAGCTGACAGGGCGATTCGATCTCGCCGAGGGCCTCCCCGCGAGCCGCGAACGGCCGGAATAGAAATCTCCAAACTATGATAATCTTTAGCCGCTAGGGTTGAGATGCCATGACAACCGCCGACTACCTCTTTCTGGTCGTGCTTGCCGCTTCGGGGATTTTTGCCCTGATGCGCGGATTTACGCTTGAGCTGCTCGAAATCATCGCGTTTCTGGCCTCCGGACTCATCGCGCTCCTGCTGTTCCCGGTCGTGAAACCCCTGATCGGCGATCATTTGCCGACCGGTATCTTCGGCACCTTGATCATCGGCGGGGTGATTTTTCTCGTGGCCCTCGCGCCGCTCTGGTTTGTCGGCGATTCTCTTGCCAAGAAGGTCAAGGGGTCGCAGGTCGGAATGATCGACCGCACCGTCGGTTTCGGCTATGGACTGGTGCGTGGTGTATTTGTGATGGCGATCGCCTATATCATTTACACGGGCGGCTTCAGTGCCAAGCGCGACCAGCCGGAGTGGATCCGCGATGCACGGTTTCTTCCGCTGGTGGAGAAGACGGCGGATTTGATTCTCGCGATTGCACCTGATCAGTCCGCAATCGTTGATGGCTTCGCCAAGCCCGTGTTGGCGGCGGAGAAAAAGAGTGACGCGCAGGCTGGTACAGGCTATGGCCAGAAAGATCGCAGCGAACTCGGCCGACTGTCCGGGCAAGCTGGACAGTAGGGCTCGCGTCGCGCGGCGTGGGTGCTGCGTCACCGCCGATTTCTCGATACGCTCAGGACTTCACGATTGAACCAGGCTCACCCCTTTGACGACGATAAGCTGCATGAAGAGTGCGGAATTTTTGGCGTGTTCGGCCACAGCGACGCCGCCGCGCTGACGGCGCTCGGGCTTCACGCGCTTCAGCATCGGGGCCAGGAGGCCGCGGGCATCGTCGCGTTCGACGGGGAACATTTCAATTCGGAGCGCCGGCTCGGCCTGGTCGGCGACGGGTTTTCGCGCCAGGAAGTCATTGATCGGCTCCGCGGCGAGGCGGCAATCGGCCATGTGCGCTATGCAACCTCGGGCCTGACGATCCTGCGCAATGTCCAACCGATGTTCGCCGATCTCGCAGGCGGCGGCATTGCGGTGGCGCACAACGGCAATCTGACCAATGCAATGACCTTGCGCAGCCAGCTCACCCAGCGCGGCTCGATCTTTCACTCGACGTCTGACACCGAGACCATCGTCCACCTGGTCGCGACCAGCAAGTTCGGACCGATCAACGATCGCATCGTCGATGCGCTCAATCAGGTCGAAGGTGCCTACTCTCTCCTTGCACTCACCAACAAGAAGCTGGTCGGCATTCGCGACCCGTTGGGCGTGCGTCCGCTGGTCCTTGGCATCCTCGACGGTGCGTATGTCCTTTCTTCGGAAACTTGCGCACTCGACATCATCAACGCGACGTTCCTGCGCGATGTTGAGCCCGGCGAGATGGTCGTCATCACCAAGGACGGCCTCACCAGCCTGAAGCCCTTCGCGCCCAAGGCGCGCCGGTTCTGCGTGTTCGAATATGTCTATTTTGCCCGCCCCGACAGCGTGATGGAGGGCATCCCGGTTTCCGACGTGCGGCGCCGGATCGGCGCGGAACTTGCGCGCGAATCCTTCGTCGAGGCGGATGTGGTTGTCCCGGTGCCCGACTCGGGTGTCCCGGCAGCTCTCGGATACTCTCAGGAGTCCGGTACGCCCTTCGAGTTCGGGATCATTCGCAACCACTATGTGGGGCGGACCTTCATCGAGCCCGCTGATCACATTCGTCATCTTGGCGTCAAACTCAAGCACAACGCAAACCGTGCGGCCATTGCGGGCAAGCGCGTCGTACTGGTGGACGACTCCATCGTGCGCGGCACCACCTCAATCAAAATCGTGCAGATGGTACGCGACGCGGGCGCGCGCGAAGTCCATATGCGGATCGCCAGCCCGCCGACCCGGAATTCGTGTTTTTACGGCGTCGATACGCCTGAGCGCTCGAAGCTGCTCGCTGCGCGGCTCAACGTTGAGGAGATGGCGCGCCACATCAGTGTCGACAGCCTCGCGTTCCTTTCCCTCGACGGATTGTACCGCGCGGTCGGCGAGCCGGCGCGCATCAATGATGCGCCCCAGTATTGCGATGCGTGTTTCTCCGGCGACTATCCCACCCATCTCACCGACATGAATGGCGGCGGCGAGCATCGCCAGCTCTCGCTTCTGGCTGAGCGGAGCTGAGATGATGCAGCGACGCCTCGATGGCCGCCTGGCCGTGGTGACCGGCGCATCGCGCGGGATCGGGCAAGCGGTGTCGATCGCGCTTGGCCGCGAAGGTGCGCATGTGATTGCGATCGCGCGGACCGTCGGCGGACTTGAGGAAACCGACGACGCGATCCAGGCTGTGGGCGGAAGTGCGACGCTGGTGCCGCTCGATCTGACTGACTTCGACGCCCTCGACCGGCTTGGCGCCTCGATCTTCGAGCGTTGGAAAAAGCTGGATATCCTGATCGGCAATGCCGCGATGCTCGGGCCCTTGAGTCCGCTCGGCCACCTCAAGCCCGAGGCGTGGAAAAACACGCTCGACCTCAACGTGACAGCCAACTGGCGACTCATTCGCTCGCTCGATCCGCTGCTCAAGCTCTCCGACGCCGGCCGCGCGGTTTTTGTCACTTCGGGTGTCGGTCACACGCCGCGCGCCTATTGGGGGGGCTATGCCGTGTCGAAGGCGGCGCTTGAAATGCTCGCCCAGATCTACGCTGCCGAGTGCGTAAAAACCAGGATCCGCGTGAACCTGGTCAATCCGGGCGCAACGCGAACCAAGATGCGCGCGCAGGCGATGCCCGGAGAAAATCCTGAGACGCTGCCCACGCCGGAAAGCCTGGTTCCGCTGTTCCTGTCTCTCGTCGACCCCGACTGCGAACGCCACGGCGAATTGATCGACGCGCGGGCCCGAGTCTAATCTGCGTACGGATTCTTTCCCTTGCGCAGATTGAGCCGGATCGGAACACCGGCAAAATCAAACGTCTCACGCAAAGAATTCACGAGATAGCGTAGATAATCGTCGGGCGTGTCTGCCGGGCTCGTCGTGAACAGAATAAACGACGGCGGGCGTGTCTTTGCCTGAGTTCCGTAACGTAGCTTGATGCGCCGCCCGGTTTTCGCAATCGGCGGCGGGTGGCGCGCGAGGGCCTCCTCCAGCCAGCGGTTGAAGGCCGCCGTCGGGACACGCGCGTTCCAGCGCTCATAGGTTTCCTCAATCGAAGGAAGAAGCTTCTTCATCCCCTCACCGGTCAGCGCCGACAGAAACACCAGCCGAACGCCCTTGATCTGCGGCAGAACTTGATCGACCGAGTTCTGCAGGTCGCGCCGCGCGGCGTCACGATCTGCAACGGTGTCCCACTTGTTGACGACGATCACAAGCGCTCGGCCCTCGCGCACCACAAGATCGGCGATCGCAAGATCCTGTTTTTCGAAGGGCTGGCTAACATCGACAACCAGCAATACGACCTCGGCAAATTTGATCGCCCGCAACGTGTCGCCGACCGAGAGCTTCTCGACCGCATCCGATACGCGCGTCTTGCGCCGCAGGCCCGCTGTATCGAACAACTTTACCGCGCGCTTACCCCACTGCCATTCCACCGACACCGAATCGCGGGTGATGCCCGCTTCGGGCCCGGTGACGAAGCGCTCCTCGCCGATCAGCTTGTTGATGAGACTGGATTTGCCCGCATTCGGCCGGCCGACTACCGCGATCCGCAATGGCCGGTTCAAGTCCTCGCCTTCGCCCTCACCCAGTACGTCCTCGTGTTCGGATTCAGCGGCAGGTTCCTCGCCCACGCCCGCGTGCTCGGCCAGTGCATGGTACAAAAGGTCGAGCCCTTCGCCGTGCTCTGCCGACACCGGGATCGGCTCGCCCAGACCCAAAGCGTTGGCCTCCGCCGCTCCTGGAATGCCCTGGCGACCTTCGCACTTGTTCGCGATGACAATGACAGGGCGCCCGCCCCGGCGCAGCATCTGCGCAAAGTCCTGGTCGAGTGATGTGAGCTCGGCACGCGCATCGATCACGAATAACGACACGTCCGCCGTCGAGATCGCAGCCTGCGTCTGCGCGCGCATGCGGCCCTCGAGCGTTTCCTCCGCGCCGGTCTCGAAGCCGGCGGTGTCGATAATCGTGAACTTGAGATCGCCCAGCTCGGCCTCGGCCTCGCGCCGATCGCGCGTCACCCCGGGGCGGTCATGCACAATCGCCAGCTTCTTGCCGGCAAGTCGATTAAACAACGTCGATTTTCCGACATTCGGACGCCCGACGATGGCAACGGTGAATGTCATTGATACGCGACCAGCTCCGCGTCTTCGGTGAGGACGTAGAGCGTACCAGCGGCAACGACCGGCGGCACGAAGGTCCCGCCCGGAATTTTGATTTCTCCCAGAATTTCCCCGGTATAGGGAGAGACCGAGATCGCGCGGCCGCGCGAGGATGCGAGCACAAGCCGGTTGCCGACGAGCACCGGGCCCGTCCATACGATCGGGTCAACCTTGTCGTCCATGTCGCGGAAGCGCTGAAGCTGGGTCAGCCAGCGGATCGCGCCGGTCTGCGCCGACACACATAGGAGTTCGGCCTCCGTCGTCACGACATAGATGTAATCGCCGGCCACCCACGGCATCTGGATCCCCGATGCGTCGCGGGTCCAGGTACGCTCCCCGGTGCGGATATCGATCGATACAAGGCGTCCGCTGTGACTGATCGCGATCACGTGGTCGCGATCGATGACCGGGCCGCCGGCGATATCGTTGATGGTCGACATGGCGTTGACCTGACCGATACGCGTGAGCGAATCGCTCCAGCCCACGCGGCCGTTTTGAACCTTGAGCGCGTAAATCTCGCCCGAGCTGTAGGGCACCACCACGGTTTCGCCCGAAACGGCGGGACTCGCGCTGCCGAGCAGCCCGGCGGACTCGATAATACCCTGGTGCGTCCACAGGATACGCCCGTCGTCTTGCGCGAGCACGTTGAGTTCGTTGTCCTGCGTGACGGCGAATACCCGGCCCCCATCCGCCGTCGGCGCGGCATGAAACGGCGCTGACATCGTGCGTTGCCACTTCTCTTCGCCGGTCTTGGCGTCGAGCGCGTGCACCCGCCCAAAGCCAGTGATCACGAAGACGCGCCCATTGTCATAGGCAAGCCCACCGCCAAAGCCGACCCTTGGCCGCTCGCCCTTCGGGGTCAGGTCGGTACGCCAGATGCGTTTGCCGGTTTGCGCATCGACCGCCGTGACGTGTGCGCGTGCGTCAAGCACAAAAATCTCGCCATCTGCGATGATCGGCGGCGCGAGAATTTGCGAGAGCTCATCGGCCGACGAACCGACGCGGGCGCTCCAGACTTTCTGAAGATCCTGGCCTGCCTCCAGATGGTACATAGCGTGGCTGGGGTAGCCGCCGGGTTGCGGCCAGGTGGGGTTGGCATATGGCGCGGGGAGCCTGATCTCCACATTCGCGAGCGCCGGATCGGCTTCCAGCGTGCGCTCATAGGCCATTACCGAGATGCGCTTTCCGGGAACCGTCGAGCCGATCCGTTTGGTCTTTTGGAACAGCGAGCATCCCGAAACAGACATAGCCGCGAGCGCGACGGCGATCAACACGACGCAGCTACGGCGGAAGGCGTGGCGCAAGGACAAGGCCGGCATGGAAATCCCTCGGGGCTGAAGCTTCATTATCACGGCTGTTCGGGTGCAGGTGGAGGCGGTCCGGCGGGCGGCGCCTCGCCGCTTGCCGGCGCCTTCTGGGACTCAACCGGACCCAGGGTGGACTCCATGTCCCGCGCGCGGCTCGCCATTTCCGGTGGCGCCGTCGCATCGCCTGCGAGCGCATGAAAGCGCTCACGCGCTTTCGTGGAATCTCCTGCCTTGAGCGACGCAAACGCGAGCACCTCAAGAGCCGCGTGGCGCCAGGGTCCCGTCCCACTGGCGACCGGACCCAGCCGCTCCTCGACACCCGCCACGCTTGCGCCATCCAGCATCAGATAACCGGCTTTGAGAATAGCCAGACCATGGAGCGGATCCTCGATCTTGGTCTGTGCGCTGAGATGATCGTAGATATCCAGTGCGCCGGCGGTGTCACCCGCCTGCGTCTTGAGCTGAGCCAGCCGGAACTGGGCGAGCAAGCCGTACCCGCCGCCCTTGGCGGCCAGGGCGGACAAAGCCGCTTCGGCGGACTTCGGGTCCGATGCCAGTGCATCTGTCGCAGCAAGATAGGCGCGCGCACGGTCCTCGGACTGCTTCGACGAAAAATATCTGTACGCCTCGCCTCCACCCACGCCCACCACGACGAGCGCGGCGAGGCCGATGAAATAGATTCCATAGCGCCGCCAAAGCTTGTGCAGCTTCTCGCGGCGCACGTCCTCTTCGACCTCCTGGAAGATATCCGTCACGTTGTCGAAATCCCTTGGCTCAATGGACACCGCCGGGCCGGCCGTCTCGTCCAGGTAAGGTCAGAAAGTGGCACTGAAATGGCCGCGGAGATTAGCCCGCAGCCCGGCGAATGGCAAAGGGCCTAATCCTTCACGGAAAAGACGTGCGCCGGTGAGGGAAACTGCCGCGAACGGACATCGTCCGCATAAGCGTTGGCGGCCGCGGTGATCGTCGAATCAAGGTCGGCATACCGCTTCGCGAATTTTGGTGGCTGCTGGGTGAGGCCGACCAGGTCGTCAATGACGAGGATCTGGCCGTCGCACATCGACGACGCGCCGATGCCGATGGTCGGGACCGGGGTCGACGCGGTGATCTTGGCGGCAAGCGGCTCGGCAACCCCCTCCAGGACGATCGAGAATGCCCCGGCCTGCGCCACTGCGTGAGCGTCCGCCTCAATGTCGGCCCATTCCGCCTTGCGCCGGCCCGCGATCTTGTACCCGCCCATCGCGTTGACGCTCTGCGGTCTGAGGCCGACATGCCCCATGACGGGGATACCGCGCGCCGTGAGAAACGCCACCGTTTCGTGCATCGTCGCGCCGCCCTCGAGCTTGACCGCCGAGCACCCGGTTTCACGCATCACGCGCTCTGCGGTGTGGAACGCCTGCTGGGGTCCCGCCTCATAAGAACCAAACGGCAGATCGACTACCAGAAGCGCCTCGCTGACCCCGCGGCGTACCGCCTGCCCGTGCAAAATCATCTGCTCGAGCGTCACGCCAACCGTCGTCGGCAGCCCGTGCACCACCATCCCGAGCGAGTCGCCCACCAGGATGACGTCGCAGATCGGATCGAGCAGTTTTGCGATCGGGTAGGAATACGCCGTCAGGCACACGAGAGGTGTGCGGCCCTTGCGGGCCCGTACCGACGGGACCGTCACATGGCGCGCCCCGGAAGCTGGCGTAGTTGTACTCATAAGGCCTGACCCCTCGTCGCAGGAGACGCGTCGGGCCGTCCGGCCCTCAAACGCGCCAGACCATAGCCCGCGACCTCACGACGTTCAATCAGGCCGGCACAAGGCCCCGCAGCCGTCAAAATCTCGGCCGCATCAGCCGATATGCGCCGCCTCGCCGTGCCGGGACACCAGGGGGACGATCTGGGCCAGCGCCTTGATATCCGCCGGGCTCACACCGTCCCGGACCATGACGAGCCGCGTGACCTCGTCCTCAAGAAGGGCGCCAAGCGAGAGTTCCTCGCGGAGGGGCTCGCTCTCAGGAAGTTGAGGTCCCGGGCTCACTATGGATCGCTCTGACATCGCTCTTCCTCCGTTGTTGCTCTTTTTAACGGGTGCGACTACGAAACTACTCCTTGGATGTGACACCGTGTCGACAAACTGGATTCGAAACATCGAATCACACTCTTAAGTTTAATGGTCTCAATTATGAGCGCAATTGTCACCGTACTCCTGGTTGCCGCCCCGCTCGTTTTAGTGGCGTGCGGTCCAAAGACCACGCCCAATGCGGGCGACCCAGCGATGGGGCGTCAGCTGGTGGAAAAGAATTGCCAGCGATGCCACGCAATTGGCCCTGAAGATAAAAGCAATCTCCCGCTCGCCCCGCCGTTTCGCGATATCGTCAAGCGCTGGCCAGCGGACAATCTGGCCGAGGCGTTCGCCGAGGGGGTCGAGGTGACCCACGCGGGCGTCGAACAGATGCCGGAATTCCGGTTCGAGCCCGACCAAATCGACAATCTGATAGCGTATCTCAACACGCTCCAGCCGCCGCAATAAGCCTCGCAATTTTGCCGGGAGCGTGATCTCAAATGCCCGTTTGGGTTCTGGAAACGGTCGCGGCGGCGTTCTTGCAAAATCTTCGCAATGTCCTTCAAAGGCATGCGTCCAGTGATCTTTCCGTGCTTGGGATTACCTACGCACGGTTTCTGTACGGGCTGCCGTTTGCGTTCCTCTTTTGCGCGCTCATTCTGGTGATATCGCGCGCCCCGGCGCCCGGGATGACGTTTGCGACCGTGGGCTTTGCGGCTCTTGGGGGCTTTTCGCAAATCCTGGCCAACGCACTTTTGGTCCAGTCCTACAAATTTCGCAGCTTCGCCGTCGCAACGACACTATCGAAGACCGACGTCGCGCAATCGGCGCTGATGAGCGCCTTCATCCTCGGTGAACCTCCGACCTGGATGGCGATCGTCGGCATTTTGGTGAGCTTCGTGGGCGTGACGGCCCTCTCAATCCCACGCTCCGTGCTTGAAGGCGGAAATCTGCGCGCAATGCTGACGGGCAAGCCGGCGTTATTCGGTGTCGCATCGGGCGCGGGATTCGCGTTTTCCGCGATCTGTTCGCGCGCCGGAACACTATCGATGGACCCCGGTACGCCGCTGCTGCGCGGCGGGGTATTCCTTGTGCTGGTTTTGGTCCTCCAAAGCGTTGGGATGGGGCTCTATCTCGCGATCAGGCGACGTGACGTCCTGCGGCAATGCCTGCTGCGCGCGCGCCGCGGTGTGTGGATCGGCGCGACCAGCGCGCTGACATCGCTTTTGTGGTTTGCCGCGCTTGCCGCGGCGAACGTCGCCTATGTGCGGGCAATCGGCCAGATCGAGCTGGTTTTTGCGCTCGCCGCCTCAAGCGCGGTGTTCAAGGAGCACAACAGGTCATCCGAAGTCATCGGAATGATCGTGATGACGGCAGGAATCTTGATGGTGGTGTTCGGCGCTCACACCTGAGCGCGATCTAAAGATATTCTGACTGATCAATGCCTAGCGCAGAAAACTTCTTGTAGAGGGTCGAGCGAGCGATCCCCAGCTCCTTGGCCACCCGATTGACCTTGCGGAACTTGTGAAGCGCGCAAATGATAATGTGACGCTCGTGATCCACGAGCGACCTCGGCTGCTGCTGGAGGTCCGGATCGTCGCCGGGCGCAGAGGAACTCATCCGGGTTGGAACTTCCCCGCCACGCGCGATCACGATTTCGCCCGGCAGATCATCGGGGCCGATCGCACCGTCCGCGCACAGCACGCAGGCCTCCATCGCGTTGCGAAGTTCGCGCACGTTGCCCGGCCAGCCATAGGTCGTCAGGAGCGCCTCGCTCTCCACAGTCAGCGAGGGACACGAGCGGCCATGCTTTGCCGCAAGCTCGCCGAGGAAATGGTGTGCGAGCGGAAGCACGTCGCACGCACGGTCGCGCAGAGGATAAATGTCGAACTTCATGATCTTCAGGCGGTAATAGAGATCCTGCCGGAAGACGCCGCGGGCAACCTCCGCTTCGAGATTGCGGTTCGTCGCGGCGATGATCCGGCAGTGCGCCTTTCGGCTTTCGGACGAGCCCACCCGGTGGTAGCTGCCGTCCTCCAGGACACGCAGCAGCGCCGCCTGCATTTGCAGCGGCAGCTCCCCAATCTCGTCCAGAAACAGCGTGCCGTTGCCCGCCGCCTCGAAATAACCGGCCCGGCCCTTGGGGTCGGCCCCCGAGAACGCCCCGCGCACATAGCCGAAGAACGTGCTCTCCAGGAGCTCTTTGGTAATTGCTCCGCAATTGACCGCGATATACGGCCTCGCCTTGCGGCCGCTGCTGGCATGGATGTGCTGCGCAAGCAGCTCCTTGCCGGTCCCGGTTTCGCCGGCAATCAGAACATTGACGTCCGCAGCCGCGATCCGATGCACCTGCTGCATCATGAGCTTCGTCGCGGGATCGCACGACTGAAACGCGCCGAAGCGCGCCATGCCGCCGCCATCGAGCTGGACGTCAGCGGCCGCAACCGCCGAGGCGGCGGCCGAACGGGCCGAAAGCCGCGTACGTTGAATTGCGATCGTGCCGATACGGTCCTGTGTCTCGGGATCGAGAATGTCGATTTTTTCGGCCTCCGCCAGACCCGGATCGCGGAAATTGTCGACGCTTCGCGTGCCGTCGGGGTCGAGTGCGATGGCGCGGCCGGACCGGTCGAACACCAGAACATCGTCGCCCGGATAGCGGCGCCTGTAACCGCCGTACACCGCGAGGAGACGCGCCTTTTCCATGTCGCGATGCGAGGCGATCTGAGCCTGAATCGAGTTTGCGATCGACACAACGAGACCGAGCGCCTGGTCGCGGTAATCGCGATCGATGGTTGTGAAGTCGATGACACCGATCAGTGTCTGCCCGTCCGAATCGATGATTGGCGCAGCCGCACACGACCAGCTGTGCCAACCCTCGCAGAAGTGCTCGCTGGAATAGACGTGAACGGGTTGCAGCTTGGCGATGGCGGATCCGATCCCATTGGACCCGGCGACCCGCTCATCCCACTGGCTTCCCTCCATGATCCCGGAGCGGTCCTCCGCGATCGCCCGCACCTCGGCGCGTCCCGACACATGGAGGATGCTCCCGGTGCCCTCGGTGAGGATGAATATCCCCGGCACGTCCTCGAGATACGGGCTGACGCCGTCGATGACGGGGCGTGATTTCTCCAGCAGGAGGCGGCTCGCCGCGCGGCGACGCAGATACTCCTCCTCGGTGAGGCGGCGTCCGACGTTCATGGCGACATCGACACCGAGCGACATGCAGCGCTGCCACTCTGCAAGAAGCATCCGCTGGTAGGAGTCCTCCACGTCTTCGAGCCTGACCAGCCCGGAATTGAATCGCTCCCACAGGCTCTTGATGCTGCGGCGGTCCTTGTTGAAGCCGACATAGGGATTACGGTTTGCACGCGCGACCTGGACCCCGTTGGAATCCACGTTACGTCCTTGAAGCAAAACCGAATTCGCCAAGCCGAAGCCTCCCTGCGCGCCAGCTTTGTCCCCACGCACACCAAAATGGGCGCGGACCAACCGGTCACTTTTGCTGCGCTTACGCTAGCACATCTTGTGCCGCCAAATACAGGGTGTCCGCGCAAGCGAAGCGGCCGATCGCTGAGAGTGTACGAAGGCTCGGACAGAAATGTCCGCGGAGACAATTTCCTGTCCGCCATCTAGACCTTCGCAAGCGCACAAAAAACCGCAGTGTTGCGGGCTTTTTCGCAATTTTCCGGGAGTTGGCGCAGTGCCGGGCGATTGGCATGGAATATGCCCTTACGCATTTGGGATGAGGCGTCCGGCCACACGCGACAGTGTGGCCCAAAGCTCGTGTCCAAAAGATTAACCGCCGGGGACGACCAAGGCGGCAGAATGCGCAGGGCTTACCGAACGTAACCAAAAACATGGAGGAGCACCCGTATGGGACTTCTTGTCAACATCGACAATGGCGGCACATTCACGGACGTCTGTGTACGGAGTGATACGACCGTTATTCACTCAAAGTCGCCCACCACGCCGTTTGACCTGACCCAGTGTTTCGTCGACAGCTTGCGCCGGGCTTCCACGCGCCTTTACGGCGAGGAAGACCTCGGGCGCCTGATGCGCGAATGCGATTATCTGCGCTACTCCACGACTGCCGGCACGAACGCCGTTGTTGAACGCAAGGGCGTTCCTTCCGCACTGATCGTGGAAGTGGGCGCCGAGCGCGACGTCTACGGCGCGCGCCATGCGATCGAGGAAGACGGATTGTGGGGGTCGCTTGTCCAGGGCCAGCCGGTCGGTCTTGCCGTTGGCAAGGACGGCTCGATCAGCCCGAGCGAACTGACGGCAACGGTCAACGAGGTCCTGGCAGGCGGCGCGCAGCGCCTCGTCATCGCCATGCAGACCGAGGCGGCCGAGCGCGCGATCAAGGCGCTGTTGCTCGAGAAATATCCCCGTCACCTGCTCGGTGCGGTCCCGTTCCTTCTCTCCTATGAGTTGGTTCGCGAAGACAACCACGCGCGCCGCACAGTCACGGCGTTGCTCAACTCCTATTTGCACCCGGGCATGGAGCACTTCCTGTTTGGTGCCGAACGCGCCTGCAAGACCAACCGCCTGCGGCGCCCCCTGCTGATTTTCCGCAATGACGGCGACTCGGCACGCGTGGCCAAGACAACGGCCGTCAAAACCTGGGGTTCCGGCCCGCGCGGCGGCCTTGAAGGCACGATCGCCTACGCCAAGCTCTACAAGGCCAAGAGCATCGCGGCGATGGACATCGGCGGCACGACGACGGACGTTGCCGTTGCACTCGATGGGCGCATCCGGCGCAACGCGTTCGGCTCCGTCGAGGGCGCGCAGATCTCGTTCCCGCTTCCGGAAATGCACAGCCATGGCTTGGGCGGAAGCTCGATCATCAAGGTCGTCGCTGGAAAACTGACGATCGGCCCCGAGAGCGTGGGCGCTGCACCGGGACCCGCATGCTTCGCGCGCGGCGGCACGAATGCAACGCTGACCGATGCCCTTCTGCTCGCAGGTGTCATCGACGGCGAGCATTATCTCGGCGGCGAGTTGCGTCTGGACGCCTCGCGCGCCGCGGCCGCGATCACGCAGGAAGTTGCCGAGCCTCTCAAGTTGTCGCTCGAAGCGGCCGTCAACACGATCGTCGAAAGCTTCGCCTCGAAGGTCGGCAATCACCTCACGCACGCCATCGAGGACGCAGGCGGCAAATGCGCCGATACCACGCTCCTGGCGTTCGGCGGCGGCGGCCCGATGATCGTCACCGCGATCGCCGATGCCATCGGCGTGCGCCGGGTCATCGTCCCGCACATGTCTGCGGTCTTCAGCGCCTACGGAATCGGCTTCAGCCATCTTGCGCACGAATACCGCGCGCATGGGGTGACGCGCGCCGGCCTCGAGAAAGCGAAGCAGGACATGCTCGCGCGCGCGCGCATGGACATGTTCGGTGAAGGCGTCGATCCCGAAAAGTGCGAGTTCCTCTTCACGCTGGAAGTGGAAGAGGGCGGCGGAATCGTCGAGCGCGAGCTTGGAAGCTCGGTGAGCGACGGGTCGACCGTCTGCTTGCGCGCTGTGCACCGCCTGCCCTCCTTCGAAATGAGCGAAGGCGCGGCAACTGCGGCGTCGGCTCCCAAGCTGAAGTCGAAGGCGAAAGTGACGCTGGGCGGCGGCGATGTCGAAACCGTTCCGGTCTATGTCGCGGAAGATCTGGCTCCTGGCAACAAGGCGTCGGGCCCGGCCCTGATCCAAGGCGAGTACCTGACTTGCCTGGTCGGACCGACCTGGAACTTTGTCGTCACGCCCAATAACGATATCGTACTGGAGGCCGCTCAATGACCACGAAAGTCGCAATCACAGAATATCTCGCCATCGTCCTCGAGACCGAGCGCTGGGAATGCCGCGTGTGCGGGCATGACATCGCTGCCGCGCGGGAAAATTACAAGACCGGCCTGCTGGTCTATGATCGTGACCCGCGTGAAATTCACGATCCCAAGCTTGATGAGAGCTACGAATTCACGTTCGCGCCGGACCCGACCTGGTGCCGGATCGTCGAGTACTACTGCCCGTCATGCGGTACCCAGGTGGAGAATGAATATCTTCCTCCCGGCCATCCGCTGACCTACGACATCGAGCTTGATATCGACAAACTGAAGAGCCGCCATCTCGGCAAGGCGGCCGCCTCCAGCAAGGAAGGGATGTGAAATGCGCAGGGTAAGTGTTGATATCGGCGGAACGTTCACAGACTGCTTCCTCGCCTTCGATAATGACTACGTGCAGGCCAAGGCCCTCACGACGCACAACAACCTCGCGACCGGCTTCATGGCAGCCCTCGAAGCTGCCTGCAGCAATATCGGCCGCGACGCGCAAAGCGTACTGGGCGAACTCGATGCGGTGCGATACGCGACGACGCTCGGCACCAACGCGCTTATCGAGCGCAAGGGTCCGGCCGTCGCGCTGATCACGACCGCCGGTTTTGAATCGACGGCCACGCTCATGCGTGCCCGCGGCTACGGTGACGGTCTAAGCGCCGTCGAGCAGGCCGATCTTCCAGCGGCCAATCGCCCTGTCAGCCTCGTGCCCGTCACGCGCATCATCGGGATCGAAGAGCGCGTGGACTACAAAGGCGAGGTCTGTCTCACCCTCGACGAAAACGACGTGCGGACCAAAATCCGCAAGGTGGTGGACGAAGGCGCGCAGGCATTTGTCGTTGCCCTCGTGAACGCAGTCGTGAACCCCGAGCATGAAAAGGAAGTCGAGCGGATTATCCTGTCGGAATTCCCCTCCCATCTCCTCGGCTCGCTTCCGATCGTTCTGTCGCACCGGGTTGCCGGACGCAAGGGCGAGTATGCCCGTACCATGTCGGCGATCATCGACGCCTATCTGCACGACCAGATGTATCACGGCATGTCGTCACTCGAGGTCGTTCTGCGCAAGAACGGCTACAAGCGGCCGATGCTGCTCGTGCACAACACGTCGGGCATGGCGCAGATGAACTCGACGTCGTCGCTCCAGACGATCCACTCCGGCCCGGTGGCCGGGCTCGAAGCCGCGACCTATCTTTCCAAGCGCTTCAAGCAACCGAACCTCATCGCCACCGACATGGGCGGCACGAGCTTCGACATCGGCCTCGTGACGGCGGACGGCGCGAAGTTTTACGACTTCAATCCGATCATCGACCGCTTCCTCGTCAGCACCCCGATGACCTACCTGCACACCCTGGGTGCGGGCGGCGGGTCGATCGCGCGCTATGACCGGATGTGGGACGCCATCGAAGTTGGCCCTGAAAGCGCCGGTTCCGACCCCGGCCCGGCATGCTACGGCCGCGGCGGCCGCCAGCCCACGACGACCGACGCAAATCTCGTTCTTGGGTATCTCGACGAGAACAACTACGCCGGTGGTTCGATCAAGCTCAGCCGCCGTCGCGCGGAGCGTGCGATCGAGGAGTTCATCTGCAAACCTACCGGCCTCAGCCTGATTGAGGCGGCCAAGGCGATCCGCCGAAAGGTCGACGCGAACATGGCCGCGGCGATCTTCAAGGAAGTGGCGGTGAAGGGTTACAACCCGAAGAGCTTCCGAATCCTCAGCTACGGTGGCGGCGGTCCGCTCCATGCGTGCGGCTACTCGACGGAAATCGGAATTTCCGAGATCCTGATTCCGCCGTTCAGCTCGGTGTTCTCCGCGCTCGGCGCCGGCAACATGAACCAGCTTCATATTCACGAGCGCTCGCTCTATCTGATGCTGTTCGATGCCAACGAGCGCAAGATGCTGGAGGACTACACGGCGTTCAATCAGTCCATCGTGGACCTGGAAGAGCGTGGCCGCGAAGACCTGGTGCGCCAGGGTGTGAAGCCCGAGAATATCCGTCGCCGTGTCGAACTCGACCTTCGCTACGGCAACCAGCTCGCGCAGATCGGCATCGTGTGTCCCTTCGACCGCCTGACGAACGGCGACGAGGTGATCAAGATCCTCGACATCTTCAGCGAGAACTATGCCCGCCGCTTCGGCGAGGGCAGCCAGGCCCCGGAAGCCGGCGTCCGGATCAACGTGATCCGCGTCGTCTCCTACGTTCAGCACGATACCCTCGAGCTTGACCCCAGCTCCGCCAAGAGCGATGCCAAGCCGAAGGTCCGTGAAACGCGGGTCTGTCACTACTCGACGATCGAAGGACCTTGCGAAACCGCCATCTACGATCATGATGCGGTCGAGGAAGGCATGAGCGTCAAGGGTCCGGCGATGATCGAGACACCGGCAACGACGTATCTCATCGAGCCCGGCTGGACCCTCACGATGGGTCGTATGGGTTCAGCGATCATGCGCCGCGACGGCGCGCCTCCGCCAAAGGCACTCATGGGCGCCGGTGCGTCCGACTCACCCAAGCCAGTCGGCGTATAAGGTATCAGGGAGAAACGATATGAACGTGCAAAGCACTGCCAAGGAAAAGTCGCTGGTCGAAAAATTCCTGGAAGAAAACATCCTCTTCCTGGGACCTGACCCCGAGATCATGGGCAACCATTATCTCGCGCCGGAATCCGAGGACGAAGCGATCGCCCTGAAGAAATTCAAGGACGCTGACGAGCTGAATCTGGTGCGCCACAAGCTTCAGACGGCCTGTAACGAGTCGTTTGACATGGTCGAGCAAATGGGCGCCGCGCCCGGTGCAAAATGGGGTGATCTGATCTCCGGCGTCTGGACGGCGACCGGCGATCTTGCCCTCTCCAGCGCGGGTGGTGTGCTTCTCTTTTCGGTGCTCACGCAGCATCCCGTGAAGTTCATCCTCAAATATTGGGAGAAGGAACCGACCGTCGGAATTCGTGAAGGCGATATCTTCATGCATAACGACGCGCGCTACGGCAACGTCCACAACACCGATCAGAGCCTCGTGCTCCCGGTGTTCCATAAAGGTAAGCTGATCTGCTTCACGGGCGCGATCGTCCACGAAGGCGAGAACGGCGCGATTGAACCGGGCGGCATGCCCTCCAAGGCGGAATCGCCCTACGACGAGGGGTTGAAGATGTCTCCCCTCAAAGTGGGTGAGAACTATCAGTTCCGGCGCGACCTCATGACCTTCCTGCAAAACTCGGTTCGCGAGCCCAAGCTGCAGCTCGAAGGAATGAAATCGAAGCTGTTCGCCGCAATGCGGATGAAGACCCGCGTCGAGGAGACGATCGCGGAATATGGCGTCGAGGCCGTCACGGCTTGCTTGCGCAAGACGTTGACCGACACGGCCGAAGAAGTCCGCCGCCGCCTGCGCGGATGGCCGGATGGCAAAGTCCGCCAGAACGTGTTTCCCGACGGCACGCTTCGTGAGAACTGCCTGGTCAAAATCCGCCTTGAAATGGAAAAGCGGGACGATCAGCTTATTCTCGATTTCCGCGGATCGTCGCCGGAGTTCACGAACCGCGCCAATAATACGATTCTGTCCTCCGCCAAGGGAATGCTGGCGCAGGAGTTCTTGACGTTCATGTGGCCGGACTTGCCGCGCAATCAGGCGATCTTCGAGCCGATGATCGTTCTGACGGACAAGAAATCAGCCCTGAATTGTTCGACCGAAGCGCCGAATGCGCAAAGCATGATGACGTTCTTCCCGAGCTATACGGCCGCTCAGCTTGCAGCGGCGAAGTTCGTGTACAGCGCCGAGGAAAAGGCGACCGACGTCATCGCCGGCTGGTACAATATGATCGTGACCTTCATCTATGGCGGTCTCAATCAGTATAGCGAGCTCGTCGGCAACGTCTGCGCCGATCTGAACGGCATGGGCGGTGCCGCTCGCTGGAACCGTGACGGCGAACACTCGATCGCGCCGATCTTCGCGCCGATGGCCGACATCGGCGAGCAGGAGCTTATCGAGGAAGAAGTGCCGCTGATGAAGATCGTCCCGAACAAGGTGATGAAGGACAATCAGGGCTTCGGCAAATACCGCGGCGGCCATGGCTATCAGCAGATCGCGACCATGAAGGACACCACGATGTGGGGCTTCATGTGCTGCTCGATCGGTTCGAAGTTCCCGAGCACGCACGGCATCTTCGGCGGCTACGGCCCCGGCACCTTCCCTCTCTCGAAGGTCAAGGACGTCAACGTCTTCGAAGTCATGAAAGATCGCCGTGAACTCCTGCGGTACACGATCGAGGAAATCATGAACGAGCGGCCGTTTGAGGGCGCGACCTACTCGACCCACCACATGGGGCTGCAGTTGGAATTCGCGAAACCTGGCGAGCTTTATATGATCTGCCAGGGTTGCGGCGGCGGATACGGCGACGTGCTCGAACGCGACCCTGAAATGGTGGCTGAGGACTATCGCAATGGACTTGTGTCCAAGCGGACAGTCGAAAAGGTCTATCACGTCGTTCTCGACTACAACGCGAAAGCCGTTCTGCCGGAAGAGACCGTCAAGGCGCGCGAGGCCGAGCGCAGCAAGCGCAAGAAGCTCGGCAAGCCGTATCACCAGTTCGTCAAGGAATGGGTGACGAAGAAGCCTCCTGCACACCTTCCGTTCTATGGATCGTGGGACGACCCCAAGGTGCTTTACCGCGGCACGCCGGACTCGACCTGCCCGTCCGACAACATCGTGCCGGTCATGATGCCGGATCCCAAGGACGTCGAGATCGCCAAACTCAAGGCGAAACTGGCGGCCGTGACGAAGGCCTAACAAGCAAACCGTTTACCTTCGGGGTGAGGTCAAAAGCCTCGCCCCGAAGAGTTGACCAGCTGAGGGCGCGGTGGGATGTTGGTGCGTCCCTCGGCGCTTCGAATAAACAACGCGGAGCACCGGCGGACACGGGAGCGAGTCGGTGCCGCGCGTTGTTGGCGCAGGCAGCGCCGCGCGGCCTGTGTTCGAACCAACACTTTGGAAATGAGGCCGCTGTATGAGCGAAGTTTTGCGGTCATGGAAAGCCGGGAGTGCGTCGCGCCTGGTGTGGATCGACTACGACGCCTATGCACACACAATATTTTCAAGTTCATCGCCGGAATGGCTGCGCGACCCGGTCCGACGTGTCAGCGCGCTTGAACAAGCGCAGCGCATCGTCAGCTCGCAGGTTCTAACCATCGATCTCGCGGCGCCCTGCCTGGCAGCTGCCGGCAACACGCAAGGCGGCGGAGTCGGCGCGATAACGGACGCCCTGTCGGCCGACGCCCCGGCCGCGTACCTCGCAACGCTCCTCGATGCCATCGGCCACCGGCTTGGCCAAAGGATGGACGTCGTCGTCTCGGTGCCCTCGCCTCGCGATCTCCTCATTGCGGCCGGCATGTCGGCCGATGAGACCCCCAGCTTCAACGACCTCGACGATGTGGGCATGGCGCTCGCCGATCTCGCGCGCGGGCTTTCATCCAAGACGATTCACGGCCTCCTCGTAACGATCTCGGAGCCCGCGCGCTTCGAAGCCGACGATGCGGAGGCGACCGGGTCGCTCATCGCAGCGGTTCGGCATTTTGGGTGGGCGGCCGCGGTCGCAACACCGTCAACGGGATGGCCGCCGCCGGACACCCTTCTGTCCGACGTGGATGCCGACCTGTTCCTGTACCCAGAAGTTTCGCTTCAGGATGTCGTAGCGCTCGGCAATCGAAAAGTCGGCGGCGGCCTTGGCAAAGCGTTCTGGTCGGACAGTAGCGGCGGCGCGGGATCAGCGAGTGGTGTCGCGCTTTACGGCGCCATCCCCTCTGCCATGCAGCCCGAACAGGTGCTGACGCGCCTCTCGACGCTTGCGCCGGCCCAGGCCTGAGGCGCGGATCACACGATGGCGAACACATCAATTCCGGTCGGGTTCGTCACTGGATTTCTGGGCAGCGGAAAGACGACGCTGATCCAAAAGGCGCTTGAGCACCCGGCCCTCCACGACACGGCTGTCATCATCAACGAGTTCGGAGAAATTTCGCTCGACCATCTTCTGGTGGCGAAGGCAGCCGATACAATCGTCGAACTGCGCAATGGCTGCATCTGCTGCACCATCAATCAGGATCTCACGATGACGTTGCGGGACCTCTACACCCGGCGGACATTGGAAGAGGTGCCTTTTTTCGATTACGTCCTCATCGAGACAACCGGTATCGCGGACCCGGGGCCGCTCATCCACACCATCACGGCAAACCCGGCGTTCAAGGGTATCTTCCATCCAGATGCCATCATCACCTGCGTCGACATGGAGAACGGCTTGCGGACCTTGCGCGAGCACGAAACCGCCACCGACCAGGTCGCGCTCGCCGACATTCTCGTCCTGACGAAGGCCGACCTTGCCGACGATGCAATGAAGGCCGCGCTGATGCGCGAACTCGATACGATCAATCCGCAGGCGGAGCGCATCGCCAGCGCGCACGGCGAGCTGGACCCTGAGCGCCTCTTCCGGCGCGGGCTCTACCAGCCACGGGGCGGCGACATTCATCATTGGATGGATCACGGGCACGTGCATCATCACGCCGGGCCGCACGATCACGGCGCCACCTATTCGAGTCATTATCTGCGGGCGGACGGTCCGATCAGTCTGGCGGGCACTCTGATGCTGTTCGACAAATTAGTCAAAGGCGCGTATGGGCAAGCTCTGCGCGTCAAGGGGATCGCGACATTCGCCGGTAAGGGAGAAGCGCCGGCGGTGCTCCACGGCGTGCAAGGCCGCTTCCATCCCATGGAATGGCTGAAGGGCTGGCCGGACGACGATCACACGAGCCGGATCGTGGTGATCGGGCGCGATCTGGACATCCCGGCGATCGACGAGGCGTTCAACACGCTCTGCCTGTAAGAGCCGCAGGGTTGGATCGCGCGCGACGCGATACACGTAAAGACTAGCGAGGAGGTCCTGTCTTATGAATTTGTCGATGTTGCTGCTGCGAGCAGGACGTGCCGATCCCGCCCGGCCTGCAGTGTTTCACGGGACCCGGCTGATCGCGAGTTACGGCGAGTTGATGCGCGATGCGGCGGCGCTTGCACGCGGCTTGCGCGAACGGCTGGGGCTCCGCGCCGGCGACCGGGTGGCGTTGGTGATGAAGAACGTTCCGGAATACGTCACCGTCATGTTCGGATGCTGGTGGGGCGGGCTCACCGTGGTGCCCGCCAACGCCAAGTTGCACACCAAGGAATTCGACTACATCCTGAGCGACAGCGGGGCTTCCGTCTGCTTCGTAACGCCCGACCTGGCGGCAACGGTCAATGGTGCCACTGTAGTTGCGAGCGGCGCGACGCGGCTGATCGAAATCGGCGGCGCGGAATGGCGCGATCTGCTGCGCGCCGAGCCCCTGCCCATGCCGGCGACCTTCGATCCGGACCAGATGGCGTGGCTTTTCTACACGTCGGGAACGACCGGCCGGCCCAAGGGCGCGATGCTCAGTCACCGCAACATCATGATGATGAACGCGTGCTACTTTATGGACGTCGACCGGGTGAGTGCCACCGACAGTTGTTTGCACGCCGCGCCCATGAGTCACGGTTCGGGCATGCTGATGGTGACGCATCTATGCGCCTCGGCCGCACAGGTCATTCCCGAGAGCGGCGGCTTCGAGACCGACGAGATCTTCTCCCTCATCAAAGCGCATCCCGGTCTCGGTTTTTTTGCAGCGCCGACGATGGTCCATCGTCTGAACCTCGCAGCCGAGGAGAGCGACCCCGATACGACGAACCTGCGCACCATCGTCTATGGCGGCGGTCCCATGTATGTCGCGGACTGCAAGCGCGCGATGTCGATCCTCGGTCCCAAGCTTTCGCAGATCTACGGTCAGGGCGAGAGCCCCATGACGATCACGGCGCTTTCCAAGGCGCGCCATCTCGATACTGGCGACGGTCAGCTCGATATGCGGTTGGCGTCTGTCGGCGTTGCCCAGTCGGTTGTCGACGTGCGCGTCACCGACACCGACGGCAATGTGCTTCCCTGGGGTGAAACCGGCGAAATCGTCGTACGCGGACCGCAGGTCATGATGGGATACTGGAACCGACCGGACGCCACGGCCGAAACGATCCGAAACGGATGGCTGTTCACCGGCGACATGGGCGCCATGACCGCAGACGGTTATCTCACCCTCAAGGACCGCTCCAAGGATGTGATCATTTCGGGCGGCACGAATATCTACCCACGAGAGGTCGAAGAAGCCCTGCTCCTCCACCCCGCCGTCCGGGAGGTCTCCGTTACGGGCAAGCCGCACCCCGATTGGGGCGAGGATATCGTTGCATTCGTCGTGCTCAACGACGGTGCTGTGGTGGACGAGCGCGTGCTCGATGCTCATTGCCAGGATCACATCGCGCGTTTCAAGCGCCCCAAGCACTATCGCTTTCTGAAAGAGCTGCCAAAAAACAACTACGGCAAGGTCACGAAGACGACCTTGCGCGAGTGGCTCGCCAAGGAAGCATAGGCGCGCGGTTCGGGTCCACGGCACATCACGGCACGCGAGGTCTCGGCGGCGGGGCGGGAAAGCACGACTCTGCGCGTCACTCTTTCGTGCTGCGCCGGTTACCGCCCGACTTTCGCGATAAAGGACGAAAATCCTATGGCGATACCCACCCAGACGTATCGTTCGGCCCGAATTGCGCTAAAGTGGCGGCGAACAGGCTTTGGTCTATCGAGAAGGATGATAAATGCGCTTCACAGGCACCTCCGACTACGTCGCCACCGACGATCTCAAAGTGGCCGTCAACGCGGCGGTCACCTTGCGCCGGCCCCTGCTGGTCAAGGGCGAGCCCGGCACCGGCAAGACGGTTCTCGCCCATGAGATCGCGCTGGCGGCCGGCGCCCCGCTGATCGAGTGGCACATCAAGTCGACGACGAAGGCGCATCAGGGGCTCTACGAGTACGACGCGGTCGCCCGGCTGCGCGACGGGCAGCTCGGCGACCCTCGGGTCCACGAGATTTCCAACTACATCCGCAAGGGCAAATTGTGGGAGGCCTTCACCTCGCCTGAGCTTCCCGTGCTGCTGATCGATGAAATCGATAAGGCGGATATCGAATTTCCCAACGACCTGCTGCAGGAACTCGACCGGATGTCGTTCGATGTCTACGAGACCGGCGAGACGATCACGGCGCGCGAGCGGCCGATCGTCATCATCACCTCCAACAACGAGAAGGAGCTGCCCGACGCTTTTTTGCGGCGCTGCTTCTTTCACTACATCCGTTTCCCCGACCGCGAAACGATGGAGGCTATCGTCGACGTCCATTTCCCGGGCATCAAGAAAATCCTCGTCGCGCGCGCGCTCGACATCTTTTATGAAGTGCGGAGCGTTCCCGGACTCAAGAAAAAGCCGTCGACGAGCGAGCTGATCGACTGGCTCAAGCTGCTGCTCCACGAAGACATGCCGCTCGACGTGCTGCAGTCGAAGGATGTTCGCCAGGCGATCCCGCCGCTCCATGGTGCGTTGTTGAAGAACGAGGCGGACGTCATGATGTTCGAGCGTCTTGCGTTTCGCGCGCAGCGTCAGGGTGGCTGAGCGCGATGTTCATCTCGTTCCTCGACGAGTTGCGCAAGGCCGGGATCTCGGCGACCCCGAAAGAGCACCTGATCCTGCTCCAGGCCCTTGAGCGCGATGTCATTGGGTTGAGTACGGACGATTTTTACTATCTCGCGCGCGCGATCTATGTGAAGGACGAAGGCCTGATCGACCGGTTCGATCAGGTGTTCTCGAAGGTCTTTGCCGGCGTGCTCACCAGCTTCGGACCGAATGGAGCCGAACTCCCCGAGGAGTGGCTCAAGGCCGTCGCGGAAAAATATCTCAGCCCGGAGGAGATGGAAAAGATCAAGGCGCTGGGCTCCTGGGACGAGATCATGGACACCCTCAAAAAACGCCTCGACGAGCAAAAGGGGCGCCATCAGGGGGGAAGCAAGTGGATCGGCACCGGCGGCACCTCGCCGTTCGGAAATGGCGGCTACAACCCGGAAGGCGTCCGGATCGGCGGGGAGAGCCGCCACAAGCGCGCAATCAAGGTGTGGGAAAAGCGCGAGTTCCAGAACCTCGACAATTCGGTGGAGCTGGGAACTCGTAACATCAAGGTCGCATTGCGCCGCTTGCGTCGCTTCGCACGCGAGGGCGCGGCCGAAGAACTCGATCTCGATGAAAGCATCGCGGGTACCGCGCGCAAAGGCTATCTCGACATCGCCATGCGCCCGGAACGGCGCAACGCGGTGAAGCTGCTCCTCTTTCTTGACGTGGGCGGATCCATGGATCCCCACATCAAGATCTGCGAGGAGCTGTTTTCCGCCGCCACCGCGGAATTCAAGCACCTCGAATTCTTTTACTTCCATAACTGCGTTTATGAGGGCGTTTGGAAAGACAATCGCCGCCGCTTTGCGGAGCGCACGCCGACATGGGACGTGCTCCACAAGTTCGGGCACGACTACAAACTCGTCTTCGTCGGCGATGCACAGATGAGCCCGTATGAGATCGTCCAGCCCGGCGGCTCGGTCGAGCACATGAATCCGGAAGCCGGCGCGGTCTGGCTTCAGCGGATGACCGCCGTCTACCCGGCGGCGGCATGGCTCAATCCCGAGCCGGAGGCGCACTGGTCCTATTCGCATTCAACGAAAATCATCCAGGAGCTGATGAACGACCGGATGTACCCGCTCACCCTCGAAGGACTTGACCGCGCAACGCGCGCATTGCGCAAGAAGCACTGAGCGGCGCCGCGCGCAGCCGGGTTCCTCCCTCGGTCAATCGCGCCCCTCCGGGGCACCGAGCGGAAATAGATGACGATAGGGACGCGCCTCGTCGAGCGCCCGGGCATAGCTCGGCCGCGCCAGCAATCGCGCGCGGTAGCGCTTCAAATGACTGAACTGCTCGCCGATCGGATGCGACCAGTCTGCGTAGAGAAGATGCGGGGCGGCCGCGCAATCGGCCATGCTGAAGCGATCCGCCGCCGCCCATTCGCGGGTCTCCATGTGCCGGTCGAGAATCTCATAGGCCGTGTCGAGCGCCGCTTTCCACCGCGCACCCCCATCATCGGCCTCGCGGCCGATCGCTGCCAGAACGAGGCGTCCCTGCGGGTAGCCGACGTAGTTGTCGAAAAAGCGGTCCCACATTCTCGCCTGCGCGGCGTCCAGCGGGTCGTCGGGAATGAGCCGTTCTGTACCGGGAGCAAGGATGTCGAGATATTCAATGATGGCCGTCGCTTCGAAGACCATCCGCTCGCCGTCGACCCGCAGGGGAAATTTCCCGATCGGCCAGAGTGCCCTGAACTCACTGTGCACAGGCTCGCTGCCATCGAGCAGCTTCCCGTTGAATTCGAGGCCCTTCTCGTAAAAGGCCGTTTCGGCTTTCTGACAATAGGAGGACAACGGATGATAATAGAGCGTGAGCGCCATCGCAGAAATCCAGTTGCTGAAGACGAGATAGTGCGCCCGCCCGGTCGGAGCGCATTCGGTCACATGGAAGCTTAGTGCAAGCAGATCGATATAAGTGAACGGAGGTTGGCCGCAGACGAGAAAAATTCCGTGATCTCGTCAGGCGCGATCGTGCAATCAACGCAGCCGAGCGGGCCGGACTCACTCCCACCCGATGGTCAACAGGATTGAGTTCGCATTGTAATTATTGGGCTTTTCACCCTCGCTCCAAACCCGTACCAACTGCGATACCACCAAGCCAAGAAGACTGGATTCGCGGATTCTACATGGCGGTCCTTCCCGCCATAAACGTGCGCGCATCATAAACGAGGTCCGCGAGAATGCGGACCAAAAGAGGTCTGACTTCGGGAGGAGACACCTCCCCTCGCCCTCTCGCGCGGTCACGCCAGATAGCGATGCTCACTACGTTTACGCCATAGCCCTATGATGTGCGCTGCCGCGCACGGGCAACATACACGGATAGTTCGCTGCGTCAGCGTATGGAACGCAGGGCGGCAATAGCCGACATTCCCGTAAACCGTATCCCCTGGCGCCAAACTCAGTCGGTGCCGGTGAGAGCGTCGTCCTCCGGCGGCTCCGCGTCCGGCCCGGCAGGAAGGCTATCCTCCGCGTCGAGGACGGCGTTGAGGTCGATGATGTGGGTCTTGCTGAAATAGACGGTCAAATCCTGCTCGGCGAGCACCACATCAAGCTCATTGCCCGTGAGGGTCTGAAACGCCTCGCGCATGGTTTCCCTGGAGCCGTTGACGAGCCGGAACATCGCGGAGTGGTTCGGGCAAAGGGCCAGATAATTCTGCGGGTGGCGCTTCGTCAGTTCGGGCAGGAACTCGACAACCTCGAAATACTCGCTCCCATCGATCTTGAAGGGCAGCGGCCCCTTGCAAATCTGGCACGTCACCTCGCCCTCGGCGTTCCGGTAATGCTCCCGCAGGTAGGTGTCGGCCTGCGCCTTCACATCTTCGCGGCCGATGGACACTGACCGCTCGCGGATTTCGCTCTGCTTGTCGGGAGCGTTCAACGCCTGTTCGCGCACGTGTTGCGCGCGCCGTTCGGGATTGGCGAGCGGCCGATCCGGGATGGCGGGCTTATTGCGGCTCTCCAGTTCAGCGAGGATTTTCTCCTGCTCGGCCAGCGGCAAATCGCTAAAGCGCCGGGCGCGCTCGGCTTCGGCGGCGTCGTTGAAGCCGAGACTTTTGGCGGCAACGTCCTTCTGCTGCGCTTGGGCTGACCGCCGCACAGCGGTTTCACCGAATTGGATGGCCTTGAGCAAGGCATAGCCAGGATCGAAGGGAAAACCTTTCAGGAGAAGCTCCCGCGATGCGTCGGCGGGGCGGACGAACTCGCCGTCGCCCTGCGGAATCCACTTCGCCGCACGAAGCTCGTGCACAAGCCGGGAAGCGGCGACGTGGGCGTTATGTGACGCATTGCAGCGATAGGTCGCTTTCAAATATTCGGAATAGACCGGAAGCGGCGTGAGCGTTTTCCAAATCAGGCGGGAAAGCTCCAGCGATGGCGTCTTGAGCATCTCGTCGAGGTGCGGAATAAAGTAGTCGCGGTTGACCCCATTCCATGTCCAGTTACCTCCAGCAGAGTAAAGATACTGGCGCTCCGGGTTTTTGTTACAGTTGTCCTGTTTTATTTCTAAGCTGATTGTGGCCCCCACCTCCTTGGCAAACTCGGCTAACTTCTTATTGGTGATCCCGCATTTTTCATAACGCACGTGAAGCGCCTTCGGCTCGGCGTCGCCCGTGAGCGCGCCGTAATAGGTGGCCAGGCCGGTATCCAGGTAGGGACGGTCGAGATAGATGCCCTCGGGCGTATGCCATGCGTCGTCTGCGCCTTGGAAAATATAAAATTCGCCGAATAGCGATCCGTCGCCCGTTTCTTCGACGAAGGCGACAAAGCGTTTCAAATCTTGCAGGTGGGTTTTGTCGTCCGGTATTTCGGCTTCGTGCGTGTAGCGGCGCTTGAGGATGAGTTCGATCTGTTCGGCCTCGCCGATCTCACGAACACCGATCTCCGACAGAAACTTTTTCGCGCCCTCCTTCTCGCTCTTGCCGGTGCCGGAGGCGTAAACCGCCGTATCCACGACGGGAACGTCTCCGGCCATCGTGCCGGTGGCAAAGAACGCCTGATCGGCGCGGCTCAGATTCCCGTCAGACAGGCGCACAATGCGCAGGGTTTTAAGTTGAGGCGATACGTTTTGGGCCTCCCCGTGCAGAAGGGCGTAAAGCTCCTGCATCCACGCGGCAGGCTTCTGCTTGAGCCACGACAGAAACTTCTCGTCGGGCTTGATAGGGTATAATCCATTTTCGTCGCGCGCATGTTTGCGCAGCGTCTCGATGAACTTGGCCAAGCCCCACTCACGAATTTCTAGTCCCGACAGGAATTGGTCGATCCTGTTATTTCGCTGCGTTGCGCCGATGGCCCAAAGCGGCGGCTCGCCTTCGTGATCGACCAGAAATGCAATGTCGGCCTCGGACAGCAATTCCTTGAGGGACGCCCTGGCCTGAATGAGGCGGCTTGCTGGCGCATGTCCTTTGTCATGCGTCGGCGTCAGGGGCTGCGCTTTCATCGCCGCAATGATCGCGGCGCGGATGCCCTGATAGCGGGGAGGAACCTGATCCTGCGGATTGGGGAGAACCGCGAGAAACTCGGGCGTCAGGAGACCGAGGTCCTTGATGTGGTGAAGCGACTTGGCTGAAAGAACCGCGAGTTGCTCGAACAGCGGAGCGTTGGCCTTTGTCTCCTTGATGCTGGCACGGCTGAGTTCCGGCACGAAGGGTCCATGCAGATGGAATCTAAGGCCGGACGCTTCCTTTACCGCAGGGAAGAAGACTGCAACGCTGCCCGGCTCTGCGGACACGATCTTCAACTGAGTGGCCAAAGACGCTCCCGGATCAAAGCTACGCACACCAGGTAGGAGGTCCAGGGGAAAGGCAACAGCGACCCGCTGGGTTTCGAGGTCAGGAACAGCTTGGTCGAATTTCAGAAAATGTGAGCTGGCGACAGATTTGCCAGCAACCTCCTTCAGGATTTCAAAATGAAAGTCAGAGTGCTGGTGGCGAAGCACTTCCCCCGCACTCTCTGTGCCGATCTGCCATCTGACCGATTGAAGACTGGACAGAAAGAGCAAAGTCTTCTCATCCAGTTCCTTCAGACCGGCAGCAATCTCGGTGAATGCCTCCTGAGGCGGCTTCTTCGGATTGTCGAAGGGAAACTCGAAGCGAGTTTGGCCTTGAAGCAACCCGTCCGAAGGCATCGTTTCAGGAAGAATCAGTTGGACGATCCGGAAGGCGAAGTCACCTGAACGGATTGAGGGGGCCTGCGTATAGACGAAGACGGATTTGAACCCGACCCCAAACTTGCCGATCTTATCTGACGTATTGGCCTTTGTACTATCGTGAAGGCCGGTGATCGACCTCACGTCCGCCAGGGTGAACACGCGCCCATTGTGTTCACAAATCAGCCGATCAGGTATGAGTGTGAAAGAAATGTGCGTCGCGCCGGCGTCCTCGGCATTTTGAAGAAGTTCATAAACAAAGTGCGCCCGGTCTGGATAGAAGTCCTCGAAAATATTGAGATTGATCTCTCCCCGGTTGGCGTCGAGTCCCTCGATGAACTTACGGCGGCGCTCAACCAGTCGCTGAAACTCCGCACCGTGCTGTTGTCCGCCTGTCATTGCGTGCCCCTTACGCCGTCGCGAACTTCGCCAGCAAGCCGTCAAGCGTGGCGCTGCCGATGATCTGGTCGTCGGGGATTACGGCGTAGGTCCAGGGCTTGCCCGCACCGCCTGAGGCATGTGCCGTTGCGGTCTTGCACCACTTGCTCGCCGCCGCCGCCTTTGCTTTTACGGTCGGGTCATCGAGTTCATTGCGGGCTTTCACCTCAAGGATAAGCATCCGGGCGGCCGTCTCGACCACGAAATCCGGCTCATAGGCTTCACCGGAGCGATAGTCGATGCGGAACTGATTGCGCCCTGGCTTGAGCCATTTTTCGACGCCAGCGTCCGCGTCGATGATGGCGGCCAACCGGCGCTCGGGATCGGCATCGAATTTTTGCAGTGGGTAGCAGCATTTCCTGAAGCCGCCGAACACATGCTTGCGCGTCTCGGAAAGCGGGGCGACGGCCTGCCGGAAGTCGCGGACGCGCTGACCGTGGGGGACGTTCATCGGCTGAGCTTGCAGCAGCGTGAAGCCCCGCGTGACGGTGACCTCGTAGTCGTCCTCACCCATCGGCGTTTCGCGATAGTGCGCCATCATCTGCACGAAAATGAAGTCGGCGAGTTGACGACCGTGCCGCAGCAATACGTTCTCCACCTCGGCTTCGTCGGCAAGATAGGAGCGCACACGCGCAACCACCTGTCCTGCCAGCTTGTAGAGCAAGCCTGCGTGGGCGTCGTAGTCGATCTCGTTGCGCTCGATCAGGTAGCGCACCAGATAGTCCTCGGGCCGCGCTTCACGCGGATCGTCGAGGGTGCGCGCCAGGTAGACCCGCGCCTGGGTACGCAAATCCTCCACAATGATGCCGTCCTCGATCGGCCGCATATTGATCGTGCCGAGACTGCCGAGGTCGAAGTCCTCGAAGGTAAACGTCACCTGCTTCTTGGGTAGAACGACAATCTGCGGGAGGGAAATGGTCCGATCCGCGACGGTCTCGGCCACCGTCTCCACAATCTGGTCAATCCGGGGGGCCTCAATCACCCCTTCAAGCGTCCCTTGAGACGGCCGCACAAGCTCCCGCACTTCGTTGGCGATCTGCTTCTGAACGTCCTTGTCCCTCAGCCCCTCGGCGCTGCCAAGCTTGCGCTCGTAGCGCTTGATGACGTCGAGCGTTACCTCGGCGGCCTTTCCTTCTTCGGGCGATCTGAACACGAAGGCGGGACGCTCGGCTTCGCCAAAGCCTGAGATTTCGGGCTGCGCGCCGGTCACGATCATCTCGGCAATCGACGGGCTCGTAACCAGGGTTGCCCCAGTCGCGGGAATGTCCCCGCCCTCGCCGATTTCCAACGGCTTCATGACGATGGAGCCGGGCTCGCGAGCCTTGCCGATGATGTCATCAAACCGCTCATGGGCGATCACGGTGAGCCGGTCCACGGCGGCGAACTCGTCATCGCCGCCCTTCGATACCCGGCGGCCGAAAGGGAGGCGAAGCCCGCGGCCCAGGGTCTGCTCGGTGAGGATTTCCGAGGCTGAGGCCCGCAAGGGCACGATCGTGTAAAGGTTGGTTACGTCCCAGCCTTCCTTCAGCTTGTTAACATGGATGACGATCTCGGTTCGGCCGTCGGTCTCCAGCGCCACGAGACGCTGCATAGCCTCTTCGCTTTCCTCGCCTCGCTGATTGGAGTGAACCTCGGCCACCTTGCCCTTGAAGCGGGCCTTGAAGAACTTTTCGGACTCGATGAATTCCCGCAGCCGCTTGGCCTCGCTGGTGTCAGCCGCCACAACCAGGATGAAGGGCATTACCTTCGGGGCGCCGGTCGTGCGGTGATAGCGATCCAGCTCCACTGCCACATGGTCGTGATAGTGGACGGCATCTTCGAGCTTGATCTGCTCAAGCTCCTGCTCGCCCACCGAGCGGGGGTCGAAGTCCTTGCGCGTCGCGACGGCGGGTTCTTTCACGAACCCGTCCGCCATCGCCTGGCCAAGCGTGTAGTTGTAAATCACGTTTCGGAAGGGAACGGGCCGCGCTCCTACCGCCTTCGGCGTGGCCGTCAATTCCAGGCCAAGGATCGGTTTCAGCCCGTCGATGGCGTTGGCCCCGGCGCTGGCGCGGTAGCGGTGCGCTTCATCCATCAGCAGCACCAGGTCGTCCAGACGCGAGAGATAGGCGTAGTAGCTTTCGCCGATGGTCTCCTGGAGGCGCTTCATGCGCGGCTTGCCGCGGGGGCTTTCCTCCTTGTTGATCTTATCGACGTTGAAAATGTTGATATGCACGTCCGAACCGAACAGGTCGGAGGAGCGGCCTCCCTCGAAGCGCACGCCAAGGCCACTTTCGTAGTTGTCGCCAGTCACGATCAGCGGCGGGTTGGCGGCAAACTCGGCGATACCCTTGAACACGTATTTCGGGCTTTCGGGCGAGAAATCCGCGATCAGCTTCTCGTAGATGGTCTTGTTCGGCGCGAGCACAAAGAAGTGCCGGCTCTTGCCGGTGAGATAGAGGTAGGTGATGAACGCGCCCATCAGGCGTGTCTTGCCCACGCCGGTCGCAAGCGCGAAGCACAGCGACGGGAAATCCCGCTCGAACGCTTCGACACTGGGATAAAGGTCGCGGATCGCCTCCAGGGCGGCAGTGGCGTCGCCGCCCTTGGACAGGTCCACCCGGCTCAGCACATCGGCAAGAATTTCAAGCGAATCGACCTGCGGCTTTCGGAGCGAAAGGCGCTGGCAAATGGTGCGGACGGTACGGTCGCTCATTTGCCGCCCTCCCCGCCAAAAAGATCATCCTGCGGGGCAGACTTGCGGCCCTTCTTCTGGGCCGCCTTGTTTGCAGCCCTGGGACTATCCGGTTCGTCCGGGCCACGCGGTGCCTCGGGCAGGTTGGCGACGTTGAGACTGTAGTCGTCCCTGCCCCATTCGCACTTGCGGAGCACTGTCTGCGGGATCTTGCGGATTGTCAGGTTGGGGAAGGCATCCGGCTCGGCGCGGAACGCCTTGCAGCACACAAGCAAGGTGCGCTCGTCGCCAACCTCCTCGGAAATAGCGGCAAGTTGTTCATGCGTCAGGCTCTGCGTAGTAACATAGATGAAGTCCGTCTCTGACGAACGGCCTTGCATCCAGTAGTGGGTCTCATCGGGCTGATAGACGAAGCCCATGAGCTTGCAGACGGCCTGAGCGACCTTGGTCGCATCATACTCCTTGGAGATGACCCAGTTGTCCCACGCATCCTTCTCCAAAAGTGAAGGCGCGAGGCGGTAACAGCGAAATCCGCCGCCTCCCTTCCAATCGACAACTTCCGAAATGCCACCTTGATCTGCGCCATCAACAACTTTGCGTAATCGGGGAACGATGTGTGTCTGACAATGCTCGCCAAGCTCGACCATGATCCAGCGCCGGCCCATCTTGTGCGCCACCGCGCCGGTCGTGCCGGAACCGGCGAAAGAATCTAGCACTAAGTCGCCGGGATCAGAGGCCAGCTCCAGAACCTTATGAGCAAGTCGTTCGGGCTTAGGAGTATCAAACAATGACGTGACCGGAACGTCTGGAAACAAGGCCTTCAGCTCATACTTTGCTTGTCGGGTATGCCCAGTTTCATCGACGTTCGCCCACAATGTGGAGGGCGGGAGGCCCTTCATGTCTGCAAGGTAAGTTCTACGACGCAACCCCTTACCGTCAGGCGTATATCGAATCTCACCGATCGCAATCTTTTCCAGCAAAGTTTCCTTTGACCAGCGCCATCCGTTCGGAGGATGAGGAATCTCGTATCCCGTCGGAGAGGTCACCGTGTACTGAAGGTTCGGTCGTAGAGCAGGGTTGTTAAGTGGATTTCCGTCGAACCAAGGCCCTCTAGGGTCATTGTCCGGATTCTTGAAATGCTTTCTCTTACTGGCATCATCTAAGAATTTTGGCGCCCAGTCGCGACGCTTTGAGTAAACAATTATGTAGTTGTGGTCCTCGGAGAAGCGCAGGACGTTGTTATTGCTGTTGTCGGAGTGCTTCCAGACAACTGTGGCCACAAAACAGTTTCTTCCAAACACCTCATCACATATCACTTTGAAATAGTGTGCTTCTTCATCGTTCAGGATGACCCAAAGTGACCCGTCATCGGAAAGAAGCTTGCGAATAATCTCAACTCGATCACGCATCAGGCTAAGCCAGACGCTGTGCTCAAGTCCGTCATCATAGTGCTCGAATGCGCTGCCTGTATTGTAGGGTGGGTCGATAAAGGCACACTTAACTTTACCAGTGAACTCCTGCTCCAGCGCCTTCAGCGCGAGGAGGTTGTCACCATGGATCAGAATGTTGTCGAAGATGTCATTTTCGGTGACGCGCGCCTTTGCGTGGTAGGACTTTTCCTCGTCCTCCAGGAGGATGCGCGGCTCAAGACGCGGACGTTCGTCCTTGCCGATCCATGTCAATTCCAGACGCTGTTTTCGACCGCTCATGACGCCCGCCTTTCTTCTCGTTTTTGTTGGTATTCGTAAGATTCCAGCAGGAATTCGCAGAGCGTGAAGGCCACGTTGACCGCGAGCCGCGCATGGTGCGCCGCCGGGTTGTATTTGCGGGCGTGCCGGTCGCTGGCCTTGTTGGCCAGCTCGAACAGACCACCAATCTGGCGCTGTAGCCCTTCCAGAATGGCCTTCAGGTAGCTTTCCAGGGACTCGTTCTTCGGCGAGAGACGCAGCGGCTCGGCGAGTAGCTTGTAGAGGGCACGGATGTCGCCTTCGTTCTCGTTGAAGGAGGTCCCCGTCTTGCGGAGTAGCTGTTTCAGGAACTCTTCCACCAGCGTGTAGGCGCTGGCGATGGCGCCGGCATGGTCGCCAGCGTCGATCTTTCGTCTCGCCTTGGCGATGTGCTCAGTGATGGACTCCTCTGACAGCTTGATAAGCGCTGGCGAGGCGACGGTTGCTGAACGAAGGGGCCTGACGACGAAGTATGGCTCGGTTTCTGCGGTATCTCCGGCCATGCGAAGATACCTTTCCTCAACCACAACCTCGTAGCCATCTCGTTTGAGGAATGTATTGAGGTGAGCGCCCGCGTGCTGCGGGTCGAGTCCATCCTCCCCCCAAAAATCGAGCGCATTGCAAATGATACGGTTCATCTGCTCCGTGCCGTTGAATTTCTCCAGCTTCTCCTTTGTGTATGCAAAACGAGAGGGCGCACCGGAGCTGGGATGCAAGTCCCGCTCGCCAAAATCCCGGAAGAAGTCCGTGATCTTGCCGAGCGTTCGGTAAGGAGAGAGCTTGGTGGTCGAGCCGCGCGGCCCGTCTCCCGTAATGATCTCCGCCAATGCGGTTATTGTCCGATGCGAGAGGTTCATGCGACCTCCCACCGGATCGTGAACAGGTCAGTCAGGGTCGGTTCGAGTTTCAGACTCTCCTGAATCTGGTCGAGCAAGGTCTCGACTTCGGTGCGAATGGTGGCGCGACGGTCGAAGAACTCCGCTTTGAGCTTGTCGCGCTTGCCCTCAAGCCCGCTGATGCGGCGCTTCTCGGCCAGCTTTTCGACCATCGGCAGACTAGAGCCGCGCATAGCCTTCTTGGCCTCACGGATTTCGGCTTCGATGGTTTTGATCTCTGTCTCGAAGGCCCGCTCCAAATCCGCCGCGTAGTCATCGAGCTTCTCGCTTTCGAGGTCGAGCCACTCAGCGTTCTGCTGCTCAGCCTCGTCGAGCAGCGCCTTGCGCCGCTCGGTCTCGGCCGCCTTCAACTGTTCTTCGGGCGTGGCTCCGCCCACGGGCTCATTCTTCGCAGGAACTCGGAAAAGACGCTCGAAGGTTTCGTAGTGAACGGCGCTTCCATCGTCGGCGATCACCGAAAGCACAAGTTGTTCGCGCGTAATTGCCGGCGTTTTGATCTTGAGCTTGCCGATGCGCGCCCAGCCGCTCTTGCCGCGCAGTTGCTCAACGTCTGTCAGACGGCCGCCATCGCCAGGATAGGCGGCAAGATCGAAGCGAAGGCGGGACGGCGCATCGAAGCGGCGTTCCTTCGCGCTGGCGACCAGGCTGGTCGCCAGCGTGCCCTCGAACAGGCGAAAGAATTTCCAGCCATTCTCGTCGGCCAGCGGCCATTCGGTGGTGTAGGTTTCGCCGCGATAGTCGAAGCGGCGGTCATCGTCAGTGTGAAAGCGCGCATCGGGAAGTTCGGCCCGCGCCACGCAAAGAAGCTGCCGCTCTAAGTCAGACTTCCTCCGGTCGATTTCCTTGCCGCGCGTCTGAAGACGGTCGATGACCTTTTCGTCCACGGATTCCAAAAGGCGGCGGCGCGTGTCGAGCACTTGTTCGTTGATCTGCGTCTGAAGCTCATCTTGAAGCTGGTCGAAAGCCGCATCGATCTGCGCCTCGTCACGGGCGCTTTGCACGATCTCGAAGATGCGCCTCTCGATGTCCACGCCGCGCTCGATCACGCCCAGCACTTCGTCGCTCGCGCCGAACACGCCCTTGAACAGGTTAAACTTCTCGTCGAGAAGCTGATGCACCCGCCGCTCGGCGTGGTTTTTCAGGTTCAGGAAATTGACGACGGTAACGTCGATCTTCTGGCCGTAGCGGTGGCAACGCCCGATGCGCTGCTCCACCCGCTGCGGGTTCCACGGCAGGTCAAAGTTGATGAGCAGCGAGCAGAATTGGAGGTTGATGCCTTCCGCGCCGGATTCGGTGGCGATCAGGATACTTTTTCCGTCCTTGAACGCTTCGACGATGGCCGCCTTCATGTCGGCGGTTTTCGAGCCGGATACGGCGTCGGAGCCTTTGTGGCGGGCAAGCCAGCCCTGATAGATCGCCTTGCTGCTTGCGTCGTTGTTCTGGCCGTTAAGCAGGGCGATGTCATTCGCGTAGCCGTTGGCGGCGAGAAGTTCGGCCAAATACCTTTGCGTGCGCACGGACTCGGTGAAGATCACCGCCTTGCGCTGGCCGCCCTTGGCCTCGATTTCATCAAGGACTTTCGGCAGCGCCTTGACCAGCTCAAGGCCCTTTTGGTTTTGGCCGATGGCCAGCGCGAGTGCGCGGTAGCCCTCAAGCTCGCCGATCTCGGCCTCCAGCTTCTTGGGGTCGATGGGCGGATCGCTGTCCGGGTCGCCGCCGTCGCCATCCTCAAGCTCCTCGGCATCCTCGTCGATCACGTCGTAGTCGTCGATGGCTTCAATATCGACCGGCCGCATCTGCTTGAGGCGGTCGATGATCTTGGTGAGGGTGTCGGTGACAGCGAAGGTGGAGGAGCCGAGAATCTTGCGCACCACCATCGTGACAAGCTGGTTGGGCTTGTTGCCGAAGGCGATGGTGTCGGTGCGCTGCAAATAGGCCGACACCGCCGTGTAGACGCGAAATTCCTCCGGCGATGGATCGAACTGCACGGTGAGCGGGCGGCGCTCGGTGTAGCGGATGAGGCCCGCTTGCTGCACCTGGCGGCGTAGCGTGCGCTTGCAAATCGCCTCCAGCCGTTTGCGCAGGAAAACTAGGCCGTTCCTAGCGCCTGGCCCTGCCACATACTGGCTGCGGAAGGAGGCTTCGTCGCCGAAGTGGCGTTCGTCCACGACGGAGACGAGGCCGTAAAGCTCCATCAGGGAGTTTTGTAGCGGCGTGGCTGTCAGCAGCACCTTGAAGAAGGGCTTGGTAGCTTCGCGCAGGCGCTTAGCGCGCGTCGAGCCGTCCTTCTTATAGACGTTGCGCAGGCGGTGCGCTTCGTCGAACACCACCAAATCCCAGCCGCCGCGCGCGATTTCGGAGTCCTTGAGAGCGGCGAACTCGTAGGAGGTGATGACGATCTTGTCCTTCTGGTCGAAAGGACGGGCCACGCCCGCCTTGCGCGCCTCGTTATAGGACTTGCTCTCCACGATGACGGAAGGCAGCGAAAACTTATCGTAGAGTTCCTGGCTCCATTGCTTGCGCAGCGAGGCGGGCACGATCAGCAGGATGCGGCGGCGGTGCTCGGCCCAACGCTGGGCGATCACCAGGCTGGCCTCGATGGTCTTGCCGAGGCCGACTTCATCGGCAAGCAGCACGCCCTTGGAGAGCGGAGACGCCAGCGCGAACAGGGCGGCGTCCACCTGGTGCGGGTTCATATCGACGCGGGCGGTGGAAAGCGACTGCGCCAAGGCGTCCTCGCCCGTGCCCTCCAGCGTCAGACGATGCGCGAAGAAGGCCGCCTGCTGCGGAGAGTAGTAGGCCGACGCGAGCGTCGCGCGGCCCTGGGACTCCGTTTCAGGTTCCGCTTCGGGTTGCGGTCTGTCATTGGCGGGAGCCGATCCCTTTTCGATCCACCGAGTGATGGTCGCGCGATCAAAGCGCCACGACCCGCCAACCTTGAATCCAGGAATCTTGGCATCGGCGACCAGTTTGTAGATCGTCTTCTCGTTGATCTTGAGGAGGTCTGCGACCTCCCGAATTGTCAGAATATTCTCGACCATAGCGAACCATGACTCGATTCCCGGCGGCTTTCAAGAGAAAATTAGAGAAAATTGAGGAATACTAGGTCTGGGCGTCCAGTCGAGCGGAGCGAGGTGTTGCCGCGCGGCTTGGGCGTGAGGGAAGGCTCCATGAGATCATATCGGAAAATCCGCCCTTAAAGCGGATTTTCAAGGATGATCCGACCATAGAATCATATTGAAAGTTCCGCTCGGAAAGCGGATAATGGCATATGATCCGAATCGGACGATCAGCCCTGTCCTCCTACGCTTCCGGCCTGCTTGCTAGGGGCCGGGGGGTCTTTTCTGCGGATGAGGCGCAGAAGGAGATCGGCATCAGTCGGGGCGCGTTCCTCGACGCCGCCGAGCGATTGCAGCGGCGCGGCCAACTCATCCGGCCTCGGCGCGGCTTCTACGTGGTCGTACCGCCACAGCACGCCACGACGGGAGCGCCGCCGCCCGAGTGGTACATCGACGCCCTAATGCGCCACGAAAAACGGCCCTACTATGTGGGGCTGCTGGCCGCGGCGGCGGCCCACGGCGCTTCCCATCAGGCCGTCATGGAGTTTCAGGTCGTCACGGACAAACTCCTGCCCGACATTGAGGCCGGACGGACGCGGATCGTCTTTTCCTACCGCAAGGACATGGCGGCGGTGGCGGCGGGGATCGAGGATCGCAAGACGCAATCGGGCTATATGAAGCTGTCCTCGCCGGAACTCACGGCGCTCGACCTGGTGCGCTATCCCCAATCCGGCGCGGGCCTGGACAACATTGCGACGGTGCTTTCCGAGCTTGCCGAACGGCTGCGACCGGAAAAGCTCGCCTCCCTGTCGAACGCCTTCGAAAAAGCGGTAGTGCAACGCCTTGGGCATCTGCTCGGAAGGCTGGGGCATCCGCAGATTGCGGAGCCGATCTTCGTGGCGCTGTCGGCACGCGGGCCGCTGCCGTGGGTCGAATTCGATCCCAAACAGGCAGGCGATCCCGATTTGTCGCCGCCGCCGTCCGAACGCGATGACCGCTGGCGCGTGATCGTTCGCCGACCACCGGAGATCGACGAATGATCCCGCAGGACTACATCACCGCCTGGAGCCGCGTCGCACCGTGGGCAAGCCAGCGGCAGGTCGAGCAAGACCTCATCATCAGCCGCGCGCTTGTCGCCATCTTCTCCGATCCGTTCCTACGCGGCGAACTGCGCTTCCGTGGCGGCACGGCGCTCAACAAGCTGCATTTCCCTGCCCCGCTGCGCTATTCAGAGGACATCGACCTTGTCCGGACGACCGCCGGTCCCATCAGACCGCTATTGGATCGCCTGCATGACGTTCTTGATCCGTGGCTGGGCAAGCCGCGCTTCGATCAAAGCCCCGTTGCACCCAAGCTCAAATACACGGTCGAAGCCGAAGACAGAGATTCGCCGAGCCCGATAAGGCTCAAGATCGAAATCAACACACGCGAGCGGGAAGCCTACGATCCGCCCATCGAGATTCCGTTCGGCGTCGAAAATCCGTGGTTCGCCGGCGAGGCCGCGATCCCGACTTTCTCGCGGGAGGAAATGCTGGCGACCAAGTTGCGGGCTTTGCTTCAACGCAACAAGGGCCGTGATCTGTTCGATCTCGATCACGCGCTCACTGTGTTCGAGGGGTTGAACACGGCCCGGATCGTCGAATGTTTCCGGCTCTACCTCGAAAAGGCAGAGCAAGCGATTTCGAGGGCTGAGGCGCAGCAGCGCATGTTCCAGAAACTCGTCAACCCGACCTTCTTCACCGATATGCGCCCGCTGCTTCAGACAGATCGCGCCAAAGCCCTGATCGACGAAGCGCTCAAGGCCACATTCGTCAAGGTGATGAAGGAATTGATCGACCGGATACCCGGCGACGAATGGGCAAAGGCCGGGGAAATGCGGGAGCGGTTTGGCGTCTAGGTGTCCTCGAACGCCTGCTTCCCCTTTGAACTCCACAGGCTTCGCGCGTGCTCACGATCTTCACCTTGAAGCTTGTCGGCCATCCAGAGCAGCGCGCCGTAGATCATAGCGCGATCATCGCCGGTCAGGTCCACGATTCCGGCCTTGATGACGAGGCCACCGAGTTCGATCAAATGCCGCGTGCGCTTGCGGCGCTCGACCTGCCAGGTGCGCATGTCATGACGCGCCCGCGCCGCTTGATGCCGGTTGCGTGCCGCCCGATTGCGTCGCAGCGCCGCCAGTGTCGCGGTCAGGTGATGGCGCAGATCGCCGTGCCCTCCCTTGAAAGAACGCGGCCCCGCGTTTCGCCCATGCCTCCCTCTTCCCGGCGTCCTTGGTCTCCGCCAGCACGATCAGCGCGCCCGCCAGTTCCTCGGCGCTGAGGGCATCGGCGCCGGTCGAGATGACCAGTTCGCCAAGCTGCTGCACCTTGCGGGCTTTCAGGTCTCGCGTCTTGTCTTCGAGCGACTTCAGTTCCGCATCAAAGTCTCGTGGCTTTCGCATCGTCGTCTCCATAAGCAGTCGATAGAGCGATGATAGTTGAGCGCCTGACCCAATGCTGTATGGTTGTCGGGACGGGCTGAAATGGCGTGGACTGTCCCGAGAAATTAGTTTCGAGGGCGCGCTTATACGTCGTTCCGACGTGCGCTTCGCTGTGGTGATGATCCGGTCGCGATGGCGATCTATCATCTTCACGTCAAGGTCATCGGCCGCAAATCCGGCTCCAGCGCGGTGGCGTCAGCCGCCTACCGCTCGGCCTCGCGGCTGCGCGACGACCAGCTTGAGCGCAGCCACGACTTCTCCAACAAGCGCGGCGTCGTCCACTCCGAGGTCATGTTGCCGGAGGATGCGCCCGAGCAATGGAGCGACCGCGAACGGCTCTGGAACGATGTCGAGGCGTTCGAGGTCAGGAAGGACGCCCAGCTTGCCCGCGAGGTCGAGTTCGCCCTTCCGCGCGAGATGACGCAGACGCAGGGCATCGAACTCGCCCGCGACTTCGTGCAGGCGGAGTTTGTCGATCAGGGCATGATCGCCGACCTCAATGTGCATTGGGATAGGGCCGAGGACGGGACGCCCAAGCCCCACGCCCATGTCATGCTCACCATGCGATCCGTGGACGAAAACGGCTTCGGCCAAAAGGTGCGGGACTGGAACCGCACCGAGATGGTCGAGCGTTGGCGCGAACGCTGGGCGGAGCTGGCCAACGAGCGCCTGGCCGAACTCGACATCGACGCGCGTATCGACCATCGCAGCCTTGAGGCGCAGGGCATCGCGCTGGAGCCGCAAAGCCAGATCGGCGCGGCCGCGCAGCGGATCGAAGGCGAAGGGATCGAGGCCGCCGACCGCGCGGACATGCACCGTGAGATCGCGCACAACAATGGCGCGCGGATCGTCGCCGATCCTTCCATCGCACTGGACGCCATCACGCATCAGCAATCGACCTTCACGCGGCGCGACATGGCGATGTTCGCGCACCGGCACAGCGACGGCATCGACCAGTTCAACGAGGTGATGGGCGCGATGCGCAATTCGCCCGATCTGGTCGAGCTTGGGCAAGATGGACGCGGCGAGGATCGGTTCACCACGCACGACATGATAGAGGCCGAACAGCGACTTCATCGCGCGGCCGAGATGATGGCGGAACGCGAACGCCATGAAATCAACGACAGGGACCGCGAAGCCGCTTTGGCCCGCGCCGAACAGCGCGGCCTTATCCTGTCCGGCGAGCAAACGGGCGCGCTGGCGCATGTCACGGACGGGCGCGATCTTGGCGTCGTCGTTGGCTATGCCGGAACGGGAAAGAGCGCCATGCTGGGCGTGGCGCGCGAAGCCTGGGAAGCAGCGGGCTACGAGGTTCGGGGCGTTGCCCTGTCCGGCATCGCGGCCGAGAATCTGGAAAGCGGATCGGGTATCGCATCACGCACCATCGCCAGCATGGAATACGGTTGGAATCAGGCCCGTGACCTGCTCACCGCACGCGATGTCCTGGTGATCGACGAGGCAGGCATGGTCGGCACGCGCCAGTTGGAGCGCGTGCTGTCCCATGCCGCCGAGGCTGGCGCCAAAGTGGTGTTGGTCGGCGATCCGCAGCAGTTGCAATCCATCGAGGCGGGCGCGGCGTTCCGGTCCATCTTTGAGCACCACGGCGGCATCGAAATCAGCGAAGTGCGCCGCCAGCGCGAAGATTGGCAACGCGACGCCACGCACGATCTGGCCACCGGCCGGACGGGCGAAGCGATCTATGCCTATGACACACATGGCATGGTCCATGCTGCCCCGACGCGGGAACAGGCGCGCGACGATCTGATCGGCCGCTGGGATCGCGATCGGCAGGCGTCGCCGGACCAGAGCCGCATCATCCTCACCCACACCAATGACGAGGTGCGCGCGCTCAACGAGGCGGCGCGCGGGCGGATGCGGGCCGCCGGCGATCTCGGCAATGACATGCGCATCACGGTCGAACGCGGCGATCGCAGCTTCGCCAGCGGAGATCGCGTCATGTTCCTGCAAAACGAGCGCGGCCTTGGTGTGAAGAATGGCACGCTCGGAACCATCGAACAGGTCAGCGAACGATCCATGTCCGTGCGCACCGACGACGGGCGTAGCGTCTCGTTCGACCTCAAGGACTACGACCGCATCGACCACGGCTATGCCGCGACCATCCACAAGGCGCAGGGGATGACGGTGGACCGCACCCATGTCCTGGCGACGCCGGGCCTGGACGCCCACGGCAGCTATGTCGCCCTGTCGCGCCATCGCGACGGCATGGACCTGCATTACGGCCGCGATGAGTTCGCTGACGAGAATAGGCTTGTCCGCACCCTGTCGCGCGACCGGGCCAAGGACATGGCGTCGGATTACGAGCGCACCGATCCAGCGCAGGGCTATGCCGAGCAGCGCGGGATCACCTTCCGCGAGCGTGTCGCCGAGATCATGCGCAAGGTCGTGCCGGAAAGGGTGCGCAGCATGTTCGACGGCCTGCGCTTGCCTGCCGATGGCGGACAGGAGCCGGAACGGGCGGCGCCGGAAAGGGAGAAGGCGGCAGACCCAGAGGAGGCTCTGCGCAAGGCCCGCACCAGGGCGCTCGTGCGTCATGCTCGCGCCGTGGATGCGATCTTCGAGATGCAGGAGCAAGGCGGCAGGGCCAACCCGGAGCAGGTGGAGGAATTGCAGGAAGCCCGCAAGGTCTTCGAGGAAGTGCGGCCCTTCGGCTCGCACGATGCCGAAGCCGCCTACAAGAAGAACCCGGAACTCGCCCAGGAAGCTGCAACGGGCCGGGTCAACCGCGCCATCCGCGCCCTACAGCTCGAAACCGAACTGCGCACCGATCCGCAGATTCGTGCGGATCGCTTCGTGGAGAGCTGGCAGAGGCTGGACCGCGCCAGCCAGCGCCAGTACCAGGCGGGTGACATATCCGGCTACAGGGCAGCGCGGTCCGCAATGGGCGACATGGCAAAGAGCCTTGAACGCGATCCGCAGCTTGAATCCATTCTCGAAGGCCGCAAGCGAGACCTCGGTATCGGGATCGACTCGGGCCGCAGACTCGGGTTGGAACTCGCCTTCAATCACGGCATCGACCTCGGCAGAGGCCGGGGTATCGGACTGTAGAACTATCCTATTTTCCGCCGCCTCTACGCCACACTACTACGACCGCTAAATATCTATTGCACAACAACAAATCCTCGCTCTGTCTGGTCTCTGCAATCGTCAGAAACACTCGGCAGGAGGCAGCGCAGCCATGCTCGCACCAGACCGTATCGTTCGCATGAAGACCGTTCTCGCCCGCACCGGCCTGTCCCGGTCCACTATCTACCGTAAGATCGCCGAGGGCACGTTCCCGCCCCGGATCAAGATCAGCATCAACGGCGCAGGATGGAAGGAATCCGACATCGACCGCTGGATCGCCGATCCCGCCGGCTGGCTGCCACCAATGACGACGACTGACAGAATGGACGAGCCGCGCGTAGTTCAGAGATCGGCGTCCAACTCGTCGTCGTGAACCTCGGCGGCACGTCGCTTCGCGTCGGCGATCAACTCTTTTGCGGATTCGCCCTTCACCCAAGCGTCGAGCATATCAGCCCAGCACTGAAGCATGATCTTCCGCTCGGCGAGGTAGCGGTTCACGTTATAGATGGCCGCGATCCGGTTTCGGGGCGCGTGGGCCAAGCTCATCTCGATCCAGCGATCATCGAACTTGGCGCGGTTCAGGCCGGTCGAGAACGTGCGGCGCAGGTCGTGAACACCGAAGCTCTGAAAGTCAGGATCATCCTCCCTGATGCGCTCTACCACCGTGTCGATTACGCGGTTGAGCGTGGCGTTGCTGATGGGCGTGTCGCCGTCGTATCGGCCGGGATGCAGGTATCGGCTGACGCCGAACATGGTGCGGAACGCCGTCAGAATGTCGAGCGCCTGATCGCTCAACGGCACGACATGCGCCTTGCCGGCCTTCATGCGCTCGGCTGGGATCGTCCAGCGCGCAGCGGCGAAGTCGATTTCCTTCCATGTGGCGTCGATGAACTCCGACTTGCGAACGCCGGTCAACAGGACGAACTTCACCGCCGAGCGCAGCGTGGGCGCCGCCGCCACATGATCCAGAGCCATCAGGACGGCGCGGACCTCGGACGGCGACAGGGCGCGCTCGCGTGGCTCGAAGGTGGCGATAGCACTGGTGCGGATCGACTCGGCCGGGTTGCTCACATCCAGCCCGCATGCTTGGGCGTGGCGGAACACCAGCAGCACCACCTCGCGGACATGCACGGCGACGGCCGGCCCGCGCTTCTCCTTAACCTCGTCGCACAGACGTTTGAGACGTTGCGGCGTCACCTCCCCCAGCTTGAGCTTCGACAACTCTCCCGCAATGGCGCGATCATAGACGGATCGGCGCATCGCCAGGGTGCTGTCGGCCAGTTTCTCGGCCCCCGACTTGGGATCGGCCTTGTGCTTGAAATAGGCTTCCGCCCACCCGCCGAACGTGAACGCCTCGGCTGACGCGGTGCGCTTCTCCACCTTGGCTTTCGACGGCGACTCGCCCCGCTCGACCTGACGCCGAGCACGCGCCAGCAGCGTCCTCGCCTCCGCAAGCGACACCTCCATTCCGTATTCCAGCGCGTCGGGCGCCCGTGTCTGCTTCCGCGCCGCCTCGGCGCTATAGCGTCCGATGGTCAAGACCTCCTGCCGCCCGTTCACCCGGTACTGATACCGGAACGAGATGACCCCAGTCGGCGTGACGGCCGCGTGCATCCCGTCGCGGTCCGTCACCTTGTAGAGCTTGGCCCTCGGCTTGAGATTTTTCAGTTCTTTATCAGTGAGATCGCCCATAAATCCGCATCCGGTCGGGGGGCGAACGGATACCAACAAGGGGGGTGTTGGTAGCGAAAGCCCGTTTCTCGACCATCCTGCGCCATACCAACATCGCTACCAACAAAGTGGCCGGGCTGGGGTGACATGCAGTGATACGGGGTAGGAAGAAAAATCCTTGTCAGTCAAAGAGATCGTGCGATTTTCGGCACGGAGCGGGATGGTCTGAAACCACCCTAATTCACTCCCACTCGATCCTCTCAATGCATCGTAACGCGCTGTTTTATAAGCGCAAAATATTTCTTCTGACGGTCTAAAGCCGACCGCCAGTCCGTCAAATTTCTTCGCTTTTGATTTCAAAGAGAAAATCGCGCGATTCAAATTTTGCGCGGCTTCGACAACTATCGCTATCGATCGGTCGATTTCTTCCGGCTTGCTTCGCCGAGCGCCGCTGAGGGCATGAGGAAAAAGACCGTCAACCCCATAGCACGGTCTACTGTCACATGCCACTTCAGCGCTCAGAGGAGCCACCCGTTCTCCATCTATCCCCTCTTCCGATCTGAACACTCCGAGATCGCCTCTCCTGATGCTATTGCGCGCTACTCGTGACAGGCCGTGCCGCTCCCATGCCATCAGAAACTCTAATCTCCGATCGCCCAGCGCCACGCTTTTCTACGCGAACCTGCACGGCGATCCGCTCGATCATGGCAGCGACGTGCGTGATGACGCCAACCTTCTGACCTCTGCCCTGCAAGGTCTCCAGCGCGTCTACTGCCAAGTCTAGCGTCTCCGCATCAAGCGATCCAAAGCCTTCATCGATAAACAGCGTGTCGACAAAGGACGATCGGCCTTCGAGACCCGACAGAGCCAACGCCAGCGCAAGGGAGACCAGGAAACGCTCACCGCCTGACAGGCTTCGGGTCCCGCGGACCTCGTCGCCCATGTCGCGATCAATGATGTGCAGCGTGAGATCGGACGCGGCCCCCCGCGCGAGCCTGTAGCGGGGGGTCAATGCATGGAGGTGATCATTCGCCAATTGCACCATGTGGTCGAGCGTGATGCCCTGCACAAAGCGACGGAAACGATCACCGCTGCCCGAGCCGACGGCATCGTCGACTGCCTGCCAAATTACGAGTTCTGCTTTCGTAGTGTCGATTTCCGCAGATAGGTTTGCGGCGGCGCGGCGGGCCTCGTCGTCTCGCGAGAGCGCAGCGGTAAGTACACCTGTCCGTTGTTGCAAGTCCCCAATTTCAGTTGCCAACGCCGCGATGACTGCGGCCAACGCCTCGGCATCAGTGGTCTCATCGAACCCTTCCAACGCCCGGTGTAAGTCATTCTGGCGCGTTAGCACTGCGGTGCCGGCATCGTTCACGCATCGGTCGATCTCCTGAATTCGGTCCCGTAACGCTCTGCTCAATGCTGGGTCGGTTGCGATCAGGTCGGCAACCTGAACCGACGAGCGAGCAATATCCAGGCAAGCCGCGTTGAATGCCTCTTCGGCTAACGCGTTACGGCCGTTGGCGGCCTCCAATCCAGCGCCGGCCTCGTCGCAACGAGCGCCGGCCGCCTGGAACGCTGCATCGCTGGCTGATTTCGTCTCGCGCCCACGAGCGAGCACCTCACGGGTGGTCCGGCAAGCCTCATTGATCCGTGTCCGGTGGCTCGCTGTCGCCTCGCCATCGAGAAGTTCAGCTCTGGCGCGCGCCTTCTCTCCCTCGGCCATGCGACGTTGATCGAGAAGAAGTGCCGTCGCCGTCACCTGCGCCTGCGCGTGCTCCAGCGAGGCGCCCGCCGCCGCACGCTCGGGCGCCAGACGCTGGAGCGTCATTTCAAGTTCGCCAACCTGCTCGCGGAGGCCGGCATACTCCGTCGCGACTGTCGACAGCGTAACGCAAACACCGGTGGGATCGACATCGAGGTCATCGACGGCCAGACCAGCAGCAGCAAGAAACGGCGTGATTTCACGGCAAATGGAAATGAGGCGCTCAGCAAGGCCTGCCACCTGGATCGTGTACTCAGCTGCCTTCAATTGCGCAGCGTGGAAATCAGGACGCCTTTGGTCAATAGACCGCGTAATCGTCTCGATCGCCGCACCGAGCGCGTCATGCTCCCGCTGCAAACTGTCGATCTCTGTCCGAAGACGCCGGGCGTCTGCGAGCGGAGACGCAATGGCTAGCCGCTCCGCGATCGCGACTGAGATGAGGGCCGCCAGTTTTGACGCAGTCTGGTCGTCGAGAATGGGAGGTACGCTCCCCGTAATCTGAGCCTTCGTGCAGAGATCGTTCAACAACGGCCACTGTTCGCCATAAGCGCTCTTGGCGGCCAAAACTTGTCCCCGCGCCACATCGATTCCGCGAATGGTCTCAGCCTGGCGCGCCTCTCCGGCGGAGAGCGCGCGTGTGGCAGCATCCAAACGCTGTCCCGTCGCAGTCAGCAACGTGTCAAGTTCTTCGCGCCGGCGGCGAAGCCTAGTCGCTATTTCGTTCAGCGCGCTCGGGTGTGCAAGATGGGGATGGTCAGTGCTGCCGCACACTGGACAGGCTAAATCTGGAGCCAGCAGGCTCCGCAGATGGATGGCCTCAGATGAGATCGCCTTATCGGCAAGTTCTGCGATTGGAACAATTTCCGCACGCGCAGTCCGCTCGCGGAGTTGGTCGGCTTCGGCTTCAACGATCCGGCTTTTCGCCGTGCTTACCTCCTGCGTCGCTAGCGTATGTTCCGATTCCCGGCGTGTTAGATCTTGCGACGCCCGAACGTGCTGTTCACAGACGGTGCCTGCCTCACGCAGAGTCTCAACCGCGCGTTGCAGATTGATATCCCGTTCGTGGAGCGCCGCCTCGTCGATGCCGGCGAGACCGCCTCGATGATCACCGATATCGCGACTGAGGCCATCTCTTCGTCCACGATCCTCAGTGAGCTTTTCTGACAGCCCGGCTATTTCACCTTGCAACCGCGTAGCTGTTTCTTCCGCTTCAACGACCTCTGACGTGGCTGCAGCGTGGTCTTGTTTGAGCGCACCCCGCTTTGCCAACAAATCCATCGCATCGCTGAGACGATCGGCAAGAAGAATGCGATTCGATTGACTCTTTAATTCCGCGGCAGTCGTACGATGCAACTCTGATGTCTGACCGAAAGTTTGATCAATCGTGGCCAGCACATCGGCTTTATCGCGCAGTGACGCTTCCGCTTGCTGCGATTTTCCCATCGCATCATTAAACTCGGTCCGAGCTGCGGCCAGCTCCGTATCGAGCCTTTCGGCTTCGCTCCAAAGAGGACCGAAATTCTTGAGGACGTCTTCTGCCGCCACATTGGCGGCTGTCGCGTCCGCCAGTTGTGTTGCAGACGCCGCGTCTAGCGTCCGTGCCTCCTCGCGTGATACAAGCAAACCGTCGAGATGGGATTTGGCCTCCGCTGCCGTCCGCCGTGCATTTTGCAAATCAACCGCCAGCGGACGAAGCGGCTCGACGAGATCGAATTCGGCAAGCGTCCGATACTCATCGGCGGCTGCCTCGCGTGTGGTGCGCGCTGTGACCGCCTGAGCT
>Ga0209643_1000374_pt1 | contig 89235 bp, 95 predicted proteins | sample AutmiccBRH37_all_FD_187383 | JGI IMG/M metagenome (GOLD analysis project Ga0209643, IMG submission 187383) | Deep subsurface microbial communities from Mt. Terri, Switzerland - Autotrophic microbial communities BRH/37_all (SPAdes) (version 2) | ecosystem: Environmental > Aquatic > Deep... | reverse complement strand
GCGCACCGGCATATCCGTCAGGAGACCAGGAGTGGAAGGGGAACATGGAGATCAAGGATCCAAAACCAATCACCATTAAGGCAAAGGCGACCTTTTGGAAGGCTGGACTAAAGAGGTCTTGCCTTGCGGCGAGTTCATCAAACATAAAGGTTGGATTACCATTGACCGCGCGTACGAAACGGGTTAGCAAAGAATACGCCGGCCAAAACACGCCAGTCCGCATTGGAGAGAATCACCAGCGCCATGATCACAAAGACTGAACCCGAGATCAGTGCTCCCATTAGCCAACTACGGTTTTCTGGATTGCTATCACAGATATCTCCACGCAGAGTCAGCATGACTGCGAAGACGACCATCAAGGAGACCGCTGCCGTATAAATTAACAACTGCACCGCTGCCAAATAGTCGGCATTTAAGAGGATATAGAGCACGGCAACTCCCGAAAACGATAGGGCTAGATAAAGCGCGCTATGCACAATGTTCTTGGAGGTCACAACACCCCAAGCGGCTGCAATCGACAGGATCGCAAAAATAAAGAAAACGATAGTGCCCATGCTCACTCCACCTTCCCTTTTCGCTCCGCGCGTTGAATCATATCCCACTGCATGTCGTCCGGCTCATAGATTGCGTTTTCAAAGTCTTGAGTTACCTTTAAAGCCTTGGTTGGACAGACTTCAGCACACATACCACAGAACAGACAGCGACCCACGTCCATATGATAGGTTTTGAGAACTTTTTTATTGGCTTCATTCTTTTCGCTGGTCAATTTGATGACTGAGTTAGGGCAGGCCATCGCGCACATATTGCAAGAAATGCACTTATCCTTTTCAAGCCCCATGGAACTACGCACCCTAATCGGAAGGTTCGGTTTTTCCTCAGGGTAAAACTCAGTGATATTCGGACCGACCATGCGTTTGAATGTGATGCCTAGACCTTGTAGTAGACCTTTACCAAACACTGTGTCACCCTCCCATCACGAATCGGTAAATGTAAATTCCCAGACCCGTTAACAAAATGTTTAAAATTGAAAGTGGTAACAAGACCTTCCAAGCTAAGTGCATTAAATGGTCAATACGTATTCTCGGGAAGGTCCAACGAGCCCACATCATAAAGAAAATGATAACTCCAACTTTCATAAAGAACCAAACATATCCCGGTAAGAAAGCAGGACCTTGCCAACCGCCTAAAAATACTGTCGCAGCAAGTGCCGACACAGCGGTCATGTTCCCGTATTCACCAAGGAAAAATAATCCCCAGCGAAGTCCCGTATACTCTGTGAACGGTCCGGCTACAACCTCCTGATCCGCTTCAACTAAGTCAAACGGTGCACGATTCAGTTCTGCCAAACCTGCAATAATGAAGATTACAAAAGCTAAAGGTTGAAGGATTATGAAAGGAACCGTTCCTTGAGCTTCTACAATCACTCCTAAGTTAAAGGATTGAGTGATCATGACGACCCCAAGTAATGAAAAGAGTAAGGGAATTTCGTAACTGATCATTTGGGCAACTGCTCGCATGCCGCCGAGTAACGAGTATTTATTGTTGGATCCCCAGCCAGCCATTAAGAAGCTTAAGGTTGAAATTGAGGAGATGGCAACAAAGTAAAAGATACCTAAATCGAGATTAATCGGTGCCAGTCCATCCCCAAAGGGTATGACTGCCAGGGTCATCATTGGGAGACAGAAAATAATCATCGGTGCAACTTTGAAAATGAACTTATCAGCACCTGCAGGGGTAACATCTTCTTTGCCCATGAGTTTTAAGGCATCAGCTATAGTCTGGAACCATCCGCGCGGACCGAGACGATTGGGCCCTGGCCTTTGTGAAGTCCAACCTGCTACTTTGCGTTCAAGTAAGATCAAAATCAAAGCAGCCAGGACAACAATGATAACCACGATGATAAAATTTATCACATTCATGGTTAAATTAGCCCAAACTGAGTGGGGATCCGCAAAAAGACTACGGATGAAAGCCGCAATAATCAAAAACAGATTATCTAGAGTCTCCAGCAGATAATTTAGAGTCTCCATCTTATTCTCCCCTCATCGCAATTTACTACTTATCAACTTCACCCAATACAGCATCTAAGGTGGCGAAAATAGCTACAACATCTTGAATTTTCCAGCCTTTGGCTATTATTGGGAGCATTTGTAAGTTTATGAATGTAGCTGGTCGGATACGGACCCGTGAAGGCTTAGTCGTTCCATCACTGACAATATAAAATCCTAGTTCTCCTTTGGGGTTCTCAACGCGGTGATATACTTCCCCCACCGGAGGTTTAATAACCTTGGGTACCTTGGCCATAATCGGACCGTCTGGAATGTCACGGACTGCCTGTTTAATGATTTTGATACTTTCCACAATCTCGTCCATCCGGATTATAGTACGATCATAGCTATCGCACCCTGTTCGAACCGGCACATCAAAGTCAAACCGATCGTAGATACTATAGGGTTCTGCTTTACGCACGTCGTAATTGACACCAGAGGCTCGTAAGACTGGACCCGTGATCGAAAGATTTTCCGCCAATTCTTTGGATAAGATACCCACGTTCTTTAACCGACCCATAGCAATTTCATTGCCAAAAAAGATACCATAATATTCTTCCAGCATCTCAGGTGTGTCATCAAGGAATGATTTTAAGGCAGGCCAGAATTCTTCCGGTGGCTCTGCACTCATTCCTCCAATGCGCATAATGTTCACGGTTAAGCGACTTCCTGCGGTCATTTCATACATATCACAAATCCGTTCACGATCTCGGAAAGCATAAGACCATGCCGACCAACCCGCCATATCCAGGGCTGTACTGGCAATCATAACTTGGTGGCTAGCGATCCGAGCAAGTTCACCAAAGATTATCCGTAGGTATTCCGCACGTTCTGATATTTCAACACCCATCAGTTTCTCTACCGTTTGCACATAGGCCCAGTTATTATGGGGTGAGGCCAAGTAATCCAACCGATCTGTATAAGGTATAAACTGAGAATAAGTCCGACTTTCAGCTAGTTTTTCCATGCCTCGATGTAAATACCCAATTTTCGGTTCGATATTGGTAATCGTTTCTCCTGCTAAATGGACCACCATGCGAAACAGACCATGCATACTCGGGTGCTGGGGGCCCATGTTTAAGATAAGTTCTTCCGTTTTTTCAATCGACATGACGTTTCCCCCTATTCCCCTTCTATTCGCGTGCGCACGACATTGCGAACCTCGATGGGCTCGGTCACGTAGTCTTTGCGCAGCGGATATCCTTCAAAATCATCCCACATATAAATCCTCTTCAGATTAGGGTGTCCCTTGAATTTAATGCCAAACATGTCATAGGCTTCACGCTCTAGATAGTTTGCACCCTCCCAAATACGAGTTGCGGAATCAATCACCGGATTCTCACGGTCCATGCTCGCCTTTACTCGCAAAAGCTGTGGCCCATGGAGGCTTGATAATTGATAAACGACTTCTAAATGATCTCCACCGTCTACTCCACATAGGTCGTGCAGAAAGTCACATGGGACATCGGGGAAGTTTTTAGCTCCGATTAAGGTTTCAGAAATAAATGGAGCTTTAACTTTTAAAACAAGTACCCCGAAACTCTCTTCGACTTCACCGTTCACTCGAGTAGCAAGTTCATCCACATATCGGCTTAATACTTTATTTTCCATGTCTCATTAACCTCACCTTAGCGGGATTTGAAACTTTATATTGAAGTTGCAAAAGCCCATAAATTAAGGATTCTGGCCTCGGAGGGCAACCTGGGATGTAAACGTCGACTGGTAGAATCTTATCGACGCCCGCCAACATAGAGTATGAGTCGACAAAGGGACCTCCTGCATTAGCACAACTGCCCATGGCGATTACCCATTTTGGCTCGGGCATTTGGTCATAAATTCGTCTTAACAGTGGGGCCATCTTGCGTGTGCAGGTTCCCGCTACAATCATGACATCAGCCTGACGCGGTGAAGCACGGAAAACCTCATACCCAAAGCGGGAAATATCATAACGAGGTCCACCGGTAGCCATCATTTCGATCGCACAGCAAGCTAAGCCCAGAGTGACCGGCCAGAAGGAATGCCCTCTTGCCCAGTTCAAGGCTTTATCGATCGTAGTAACCAAAACATTTTTTTCAATCAACGCTTCCTCTTCGCGAAGACGTTTTTCTGAGGCTACATCCACTCTAGAGCACCTTCTTTCCAAGCATACCAGTAACCAACTAAGAGAATGACAATAAAGATGAACATTTCCACGAAGGCAAACGTTCCCAGTTTTTGGAATGTTAAGGCCCAAGGATATAAGAATATTGTTTCAACACTAAAAGCAGCAAAAACTAAGGCATACATAAAATAATTGCTCTTAAATCCGAGCCATGTTCTTCCGATGGTCTCGTTACCACATTCATAAGTTGTTAACTTCTCTTTATGTGGTTTATTGGGCGCCAGCAATTTTGGCATAATCATCATGATGACGGCTACCGCTATTGCACCTACAAGAAACACGCCTACAGCAGCAAAATTATTATCAAGCATTGACTAACCTCCCTTCATAAAAATTTTCAATAGCATGCTTCTATTGCTAAGCATATTGTGCCACAACCATCGATAATGGTCAATTAATAGAGTATTCTGTTATTTTCTTCCTCCTTAGCTAATAGATGTCTCTTGCTTCACCGGAGTAAAACTCTTTCGGTGCAGTGGACATGGTCCTAAGCGCTTTAGAACCTGCATGTGTTCGTTTGTGCCATACCCTTTGTTCTTCGAAAACGTATACTCCGGATAAAGAGAATGCAGTTGAACCATCAAGCGATCCCGTGTCACTTTTGCTAAGATCGAGGCCGCCGCGATTGAGGCACTTAAGCGATCTCCCCCGATGAGCGGAAGCTGAGGAAGTTGTATTTCAGGGAGTATTAGGGCGTCGATTAGCAAGTAATGGGGGCGAACTGTTAACCCTTCTACTGAGCGCTTCATGGCCAATTTAGTCGCTTGCAAAATATTCAAGGCGTCAATCTCAGCTGGTTCAGCACTTCCAATGGCATAATCAATCGCCTGGTTTTGAATTTGAATAAAGAGCTTTTCTCGTTTGCTTTCCGTCAGCATTTTCGAATCATTAAGTCCGGGTAAATCAAACTTCGCAGGTAATATACAAGCCCCTGCAATGACTGGTCCAGCTAACGGTCCTCGGCCAGCTTCATCAATTCCCGCCAGTAATAAATATCCTTTTTTCCATAACTTTTTCTCTTCCACAAGCAGTTTCTGGATACGGATTTGTTCAAGCGCTTCTGCTTGTTGACACTTGATTAGACGATCGGCTAGTCGTCGAACACCTTGGCGCTGATCGTTTTGGCAGGCAATCAGCATGCGAGGTGAAGGGTCCTTATAGAGTGCTTCTTCAACTTCCCTAATATTCATCTGGGATAACTGCTCCACACTTTCACCTCTTCTCTCTATAAACTCAGTTCAACGAAATAAGATAATCTCCTTTTTTTAGGTATAAGCGTTAGCTATCCTCAAGTTAACGCTTCCTCATCCCTTCGGTAAGATATCCATGGTAATTGGACCAAGTTGTCCCATTCGAAGTTCACGCAGGAAAATCTGGGCCGCCTTTAGGGTATCTACTCGTCCACCATGAATCAAGCACCCGCGTTTCCGTCCTAAGCTCTCTAAGGTAACCACCCCTGAATCCGAACCCTGATATCGAACTAAGGCATTAGGAGTATACAACGTTAGCCAGTCTATAATCCATGTCGATAATTCTTCTATATCAAAAACATCATCTTTGATGGCACCGAGTGCCGCTAGCTTTCGCCCGACTTCGGGGTCATCAAATTTGGGCCATAACATCCCTGGAGTATCGAGGAGTTCAACTCGTTCATGAATCCTAACCCATTGATTTCCTCGAGTCACCCCTGGCTTATTCCCAACTTTCGCTTGGGCTCCACCTGTGAATTGATTGATTAACGAGGATTTACCTATGTTCGGAATCCCAACAATCATCACCTTAATCATCTGCTGACGGATGCCTTTTTGCGCTTGCCTTGCTTGTTTAACTTGGACCAAGCGTTCCAGTTCAGGTACAATCTGTTTAACCCCTAGTCCTGTAGTTGCACTAACCGCATAAACAGGACCTGATTTTTTTAAGTATGTGAGCCATTTCGCCGTCAACTTAGAGTCGGCTAAATCTGCTTTATTCAGCACCAACACCCTTGCCTTATTACTTAGTAATTTATCCAGCATCGGGTTACGGCTACTAATGGGTATACGAGCATCAGCAAGTTCTAAAACAACATCAACCCATTGAAGTTGTTCCAGTAAAAGACGTCTTGCTTTAGCCATATGCCCCGGAAACCATTGAATACTCATGAATACCCCTCTTCATTCTTCTCGCATAGCCTTCACAGTATTGGGAGCAAATTCTTATAATTAGAAGAACCCCAGTGAAGCAGAGTACGGGGCACCACTCCCACTTGAAGTGGGAGTCGTCTCCCGATTGGATAGTAAATTCTTCATAATGGAGTATGACGTTTAAAGTCGACCTCGCTAAAAGAACCTAAAACGCTGCAAGGGGTAGTAAATAAACCAGGCTTTACCAAGCAGATCATTTTTAGGAAGAAGACCCCACTCTCGAGAGTCTTCGCTCTCACGGCGATTATCCCCTAACACAAATACCTTATCTATTGGTACAATTTCTGGACCGTAGGGTGGGTAATCCCCGGGTTTGACGTAAGGTTCCTCAATTGCGGTGCCATTGACAAAGACTTTATTATCACGAAGTTCAACCGTTTCACCCTCTACTGCAATCACTCGTTTTACGAAAGTTCGCTTTAAGTCCTTTGGAAAAGCAAATACTATCACATCTCCGCGAGTTGGAGCCCACATGCGATACGAAAGTCGATTGACAATAATACGGTCACCCGGAATAAGTCCGGGCTCCATAGAAGGTGATGGAATTAAATAGGGTTGTAATACTGCCCAACGCAATAACCCACCAGTCAGCAACACTACGCCAAGCAATATCAAAACCCATTTTGTTTTTGACTTCTTATACTCCATTATTTCGCTCCCCTCTTGCACTACTCTTTTAGTATGAACAAGATTTAGAAGAGCATACGTTGAAGAACTACCTTAAGAAAATTTAATTTATGTTCTTTTGAAATCAATTCAGACAAATACTCTTTCTGATAGCAGTAAAAAAAGAGCCAGATTGCTCCAGCTCTTTTCCAATCCCAAGTTAAGATATCAGCTTTAGCTGGACGAGTTCTCTGCTTAGCCGATACGACGATCGCGAATCCTCGCCGCTTTACCTGAGAGTGAACGTAGATAGTAAAGCTTAGCCCGGCGAACAACACCTCGACGTGCCACCTCAATTTTTTCCAAACGAGGTGAATGTAAAGGGAAAGTTCGTTCTACCCCAACGCCAGCAAAAACACGACGAACAGTGAAGGTCTCTCTGATGCCGCCACCTTTCATTGCGATGACAAGCCCTTCGAATACCTGAATACGCTCACGAGTACCCTCTACAATACGCACATGTACGCGTACTGTATCTCCTGGCCGGAAGTTAGGAAGATCCTTTTTCATTTGCTCTTCTTCAATCATGCGAATATAATCCATTATAATATTCCCCCCTTCCTTGCCTAGATGTTCATACACTGACTTTCAGCGAGCGGACCATCTGTCATAGACCAATTTATTTTATCACAACCTATTGGGTTATGCAATTAGTTTCTTAAACCGTCTCTTTAATTCATGCTTTTAGCTTAATGGCCACGTAGTCGGTCTAAAATAATGGCCACTGCGGAACGAACCGACAAGTGATTATACTCTGTCGGTCCATAGATTGGTTCCAAAATTTGGTCCATGTTCTCAACATCTTCTTTGAGCAACCCCCAACCCGTTCCAAACAACAACAGAATAGGGGTTTCCGACGTTTCCATGTCCTCACGAAGCTGTGAATAAGTAACAGTATTGGCATATTTTCGAGCATCGGTAGCAACTTTGATCGGCCCTATTCCGTGCATTTCTTTAATCTCAGCATAAACTTCAGCTAAATTATCTGCGATTTTCACTCTTGAAAACGCTTCTTGGCGATCTGGATTATAGTCTGCACCATAACCCTCTTGCCAGAAGCCCATGATTCGTTTAGCCAATTGACGCTGGGCTTCAGCGGGATGAACTACGTAATAGCGTTTTACACCATAAGTAGTAGCGCAGCGCGCGATATCATGAAGATCTAGATTTGTGATCGAAGTTGCGACAGTCTCCATATTTTTATTATAGACAGGGGCATGAATTAGTGCTAAATAAATGTCTGCCACGCAAGATTTCCTCCCAATCGTCGTACTTCTTGAATCATTGGACACTTGATATTGCAATTTACTTGGGGTGGAGTTTTACTCCATCCGTGTTTATTTGAACTTATCCTGAAGCTTGATCGATGTTTTAATGTTCGATGTTCGAACCTCGAACCTCTAACCTCGAACCTCGATTATGTCCGCCGCCGTCGTTTAGGCTTTGGGCAAAGGTGCTCCCATTTCTCCCGCCAAACTACTATCTCAGGGTGTTCAAGGAGAAGTTCCTCCAAGATCGGATAATCTTCCCCACTAAATATCATTGCACTCATTAAATCAGGACGCCGTATAAATGTGCGCCTAAGAGATTCTTTTTTCCGCCATCGTCTAATCATTGCGTGGTGCCCAGATAACAACACGTCTGGAACCCTCTGCCCTTCAAAATCAGCTGGTCGCGTATATTGCGGATATTCTAACAGCACAGAGGAATGCGAATCCTCCTCAGCAGAAGCATCCTCCCCCAGCACACCTGGTATAAGTCGTGCTACGGCATCAATCATAACCATTGCTGCTAGCTCGCCGCCCGTCAACACATAGTCCCCCAGGGAGGCTTCTTCATCGGCTAAGTCACGAATACGCTCATCAAAACCTTCATAATGCCCACATATAAAAACAAGTTCTTCCTGGGTCGACCACTGCTTAGCCTTTTCTTGGTGAAAGACTTCCCCTTGCGGAGACATGAGAAGAACCCTCCGCCCAGCAGAAACTTGGGGCAAATCTCGAATTGCCGCATAAATGGGTTCAGGTTTTAAGAGCATGCCTGCTCCCCCTCCATAGGGGACATCATCAACATTTTTATGTTTACTGGTCGCATAATCCCTGAAATTAACCAGCTTAATATGTATCAAACCGGTCTCTTGTGCGCGCTTCAGAATGCTTTCTTGCAGAGGCGCAAACATTTCAGGGAATAATGTTAAAACAGTTATTTTCAACATTCGTTGTCTAACCCCCTACTCGATATTCGAGGTTCGTGATTCGTGGTTCGAACATCAATAGCAAATAGCGAACTATAAGGTTCGTAGTATGTGGCTTTGATTCGTGGTTCGAACATCGAACATCGATCATCGAACATCGTGCAGGCCTGGGGGAAGTACGACATCCATGCGCCGCCCCGGAACATCTACACGCTGAACCACAGTTTTCAGGGCTGGGACACATATTTCCCCTTTGGTCCCTTTGACCAAATAGACATCATTCGCCCCAGTTTCCAAGACTTGAGATAAGGTACCTAGCAAGGTATCCCCCTCATAGACTTGCATTCCTTCAAGCTCGAAATAGTACCATCCTTCTTTGAGAGGAGGGACTTCGGATCGGTCAATACGCACTTCCCACCCTCTGTACTTTTCTGCCTGTTCTAAAGATTCTATACCTTCAACTATGAGATAGACAAACTCCATCTGTTTACGAGCTGAAACAACTTTGAAGTGTTGATCGTTCTCTCCACGTCGCAAGGTTACTTTTTGCAGATTTTGAAACCGATCAGGGTCTGTCGTTAACGGGTAAATCTTCAACTCCCCACCATACCCCTGTGGACGTAACACTTCTCCAATCAGCACTTCATCCATAACTCTTTGCTCCTTTCGAGCAGATAGTTTTAAACGTTGAGAAGGGCACTAAGCCCTTCTCAACGTTATTGATCAATGTCCATATGAACTCGGCGTCCATCTTTGACGGCAGCCGCTTTAACCAGCGTACGAATAGCGTTTGCGATCTTCCCCTGTTTCCCGATAACCTTTCCCATGTCCTCAGGTGCAACTTTTAATTGTAAATGCACACTTTTCTCAGTCTCAGACTGGATAACGAGAACTTGGTCCGAATGATCCACCAACGCTTTCGCGAGGATTTCTACTAATTCCTTCACAGGAACCACCCCCCCAAACTCTACACTTAGTTCTTGGACTCGTGGAATTTGGTCATGATACCAGCTTGGCTCAGCAAAGATTTAGCAGTATTTGAAGGCTGAGCTCCTGTTGATAACCATTTGATAGCCTTTTCCTCATCGATATTTAAAACTACCGGGCTTTTTGTTGGATCATAATACCCAATTTGTTCAATGAAACGACCATCACGGGGAGCTTTAGCATCAGCAATAACCATACGGTAGAACGGATTCTTTTTTGCGCCCATTCGGCATAAACGGATTTTAGTAGCCATGTTTTCACCTCCCCCAATTCGAGGTTCGAAGTTCGAGGTTCGAGGTTCGAATGACATGCATTCAATATCTCATATCGAACATTTTGCCCCTAGATTAGTTTAACTAAACTTCAAGATAGAGTTTCGAACTCCGTTTCAAGAGTTTATTATATAAACAACGCTACATTGATAGCGTGTGTCCATCATATACGAGGTTCGATATTCGATATTCGAAACCTCAGATTCTCTCTTGGGCAGGTCCCCGACTTGCAACCCACCCGTTACTCCCCAGGCAGGACGGTGCACATGAAATGTGCCGTCCCCCCTGATCCATTGGAAATGCAAGTCAAGAACATCCCAAACTTGCAAGCGACTTGCATAAGCTTTCCGGTCCCCGACCCAAGCCAAGGACGCAGTGTGACACGAGCGCGACGTCTTTACGTAAGCAGAATAGCAAACTTCCGTTCAAGCGACCGACCCCAGATACGGGGCAGTGCACAAGGATGTGCACTGCCGCCAATGCGCCAAGGATGGCGCTTTTGGCACGATAGTCTCCAGTGGAGATTATCGCCGTAGGCGAGTTCTTATATATAATACTATCGCCGAAGGATGAACCCCGCGCCCCATATTAGGAGCTTGAACGGTTAGTTTGCTCTGCGTCGTAAGCACCGAGCGCTGTGTCACACAAGTCCCCTAAAGTTCGGTTTCTTGCCCTTTTTACCTTTCTTGCCCCCGAGCATACCCAGGCCGCCGCCACCGCCGGCAAATTGCTTCATCATCTTTTGCATTTGTTCAAACTGTTTTAAGAGGCGACCTACTTCTTGCACTGATGTCCCGCTACCTTTGGCAATCCTCTTTTTGCGAGAATCTTTGATAACAGCAGGTTTCCTGCGCTCCTCTGTAGTCATCGAGCGAATGATAGCCTCTATATGGGAAGTATCTTTTTCGTCAATTTGCACATCTTTTAACTGCTTTCCGACGCCGGGAATCATTTCCAGAATCGAAGAAAGCGGACCCATTTTTTTCATTTGCTGCATCTGATCTAAAAAATCGTCGAGGGTGAATTCTTGTTTACGTAGCTTCTGTTCCATTTCTTTGGCTTTTTTCTCATCGAAAGACTCTTGAGCCTTCTCGATGAGAGTAAGAACATCCCCCATCCCCAAAATCCGGGAGGCCATACGGTCAGGATGAAAAGGCTCCAGAGCGTCCATTTTCTCCCCTAAACCAACAAATTTCACGGTACACCCTGTGACTGCTTTTATCGAAAGAGCTGCCCCACCACGAGTATCTCCATCCAGTTTTGTGAGAATAACCCCGTCAAGACCTAAATCTCTGTGAAATGACTCAGCTACATTGACCGCATCTTGACCGGTCATCGCGTCAACCACCAATAATATCTCATGAGGCCTTACTGTCGCTTTAATATCTCGTAATTCGCCCATTAATTCTTCATTGATGTGCAACCTACCGGCAGTATCAATAATCACAACATCTTGCCCATTTTGATGAGCCTGTTTTATACTCTCACTAGCAATTTTGGGCGGGGATTCCTGCCCCATAGAAAAAACCGGAACATTCAATTGATCACCCAAAACCTGCAATTGCTTAATCGCAGCAGGACGATAAATATCACAGGCCACAAGCAAAGGATGTTTTCCTTGTTTTTTAAGCATATTGGCCAATTTTGCAGCATGAGTCGTTTTTCCTGCCCCTTGTAAGCCTATTAAGAGAATAACCGTTGGCGGCTTCGGGGAGATGAGAATCTTGCCTGTTGCACCACCCATAAGTTGGATCATTTCTTCATGTACGATTTTAATGACATATTGTGCTGGCGAAAGGGATTCCAGTACTTCCTGCCCGATGGCACGTTCTTTTACCCTAGCCACAAAGTCCTTGACAACTTTAAAGTTAACATCCGCTTCTAATAAGGCAACGCGGACTTCACGCATCGCATCATTGACATCCGCTTCCTTTAGCTTGCCCTTTCCTTTTAACCGTTTAAATGTTTCTTGGAGTTTTTCGCTTAGACCTTGAAACATGCCTGTCCCCGCTTTCGATTTGATCCGCCTTCAAGAGTCTCACTTCTCTCAGTGGGTATTCTGTACTCTGCTTTTCGCTATTGTTGAACATCTATATCGCCCGTAGTTATGCCATAAACTCCGGCTTCTGGCTTCTGGCTTCTGACCACCGACCTCTGTTATCATACCGCAGTAATATTTTTAGAAACATCTTCGAACATGATACGCATTTGACAATGGCGCTCCCAGGCAGCCGAGTTGGTAAAATCCTCTTTCTTCAATCCTTCTAACAAAGTTTGCACTTCCATTAACTTTTCACGATCTGTCCAAAACCTCTGAACTAGCCCTAACTTTTCTTCATATTCGGCTAAAATCCGTTCTGTCCGTTTGAGCAAATCATGAATAGCTTGTCGACTAATATGTTCAATCTCAGCAATTTCAGCTAAGGAGAGGTCTTGTTGGTAATGCAAATCCCAAACATTTTTTTGTTTCTCTGTAAGAAGTGGACCATAAAAATCTACTAAGAGAGCCATTTCGGCGAGTTTATCCATCGCAACCCCCTGTAAAGCATTATTACTTTACAACCGAATTTTAGACTATATCTATAAGTTTGTCAAGAGTAGCTTAGTACTCTAGTAAGAAATAGTGCCCACTCAAATTCAAAAAGTCTTTCACAAAAACAAATGGTGAAAGACTCTTTTCGCTTAGTGGACTCGTTTGGCTTAGGAATACAGTAGGCTCTTTACTCCCTCAACTGAATTAAAGGAATTTATTGAATTACGCCAGAAGGAACCTTCCGACTGCGACGAACGGAAGCTATGCTTCGAACAGCGCAGAAATTCGTTTGGCCCGAGTCTCTGCTTCTTGGCAAACTTTTTTGACATCCATGGTTAAAAGTTTTCGGTCTTCCATGAGAAGTTTTCCATCCACCATCACTGTGCGTACATCTCCAGCATGGGCAACATAGACTAGATGCGCTGGAATTGAAAACCGAGGATAGAAATGGGGTTGATCCAGGTCAATGGTGATCAAATCAGCCTTAAAACCTGGGGCAAGCATCCCAACATCTTTTAACCCAAGTGTCCGGGCCCCCCCTACGGTTGCCATTTCTAACACTTCATAGGCCGGAAGCACCGTGGAATCCACTCTTAACTTCTGCTGAAAGGCAGCAGATCTCATCTCCCCAAAAAGATCAAGATTGTTATTGCTTGAAGCTCCGTCAGTACCAAGCCCGACAACGACCCCTTCTGCTCTCAACTCCGGAATCGGGGCGGTTCCACTATGTAGTTTCATGTTACTTTCCGGATTGTGGGCCACACAAACTTGCCTGCGAGCTAAAATTTCTCGATCTTCCGGAGTTAAGTGGACACAGTGCGCTGCCACAACGTGTCCTCCGAAGATTCCAAGCCCTTCAAGCCACTGAACAGGGGTTTTTCCATATTGATCTTGAATAATTTTAATCTCATCCAGGGTTTCTGCGACATGAATATGAATACCAACACCCAGTCGATCTGCCTCTGCTTTCACAAGCTGAAGGTACTCTCCTGAGCATGTATAGGGTGCGTGGGGACCGAACATAACCAGCACACGCCCTTCACCCGCCCCGTGGTACTGCTTTACTAAATCGAGGCTTTCTTGGAGGGCTAGCTTTCCGTTCGGTCCATTCCCGATCATTCCTCGAGAAAGAACAGCACGCGTTCCTGCGTGCAGTACTGCTTCCGCAACTTGATCCATGGAGGCATACATATCGAGCATCGTGGTCGTTCCAGAGCGAATCATTTCACAAAGCGCTAAGGCCGTCCCCCAGTAAATATCCTCAGCCGTTAACTTATCTTCGAAAGGCCAAACTTTCTCGTTAAGCCAAGGCATAAGCGGAAGATCGTCTGCATAGCTCCTGAGCAAAGTCATGGCTGCATGAGTATGGGTGTTAATCAAGCCGGGCATCACCACATCATCCGGCAAATCCAGAATTCGATCCGGCCTAAATCCTGGCGGTGCAGACCCCTTTTCCCCTACTGAAACAATCCTGTCACCCTCGACAGCAACTTCCCCTTGGGGATAAAATACATCTGGTTCGGTCATGGGCAAAACCATAGCCCTAATTAAAAATTTGGACATAGCTTCATCTCCTTACGGGCGAACCATTAATTTCAGGAGGTTGACAGAATACGGTGCAACAACAATCCCTTTTTCAGTAATGATTCCCGTGATATATTTCGCTGGAGTGACATCAAAAGCTGGATTATAAACCTTGACCTCCCCAGGTGCCACGGCTATCCCACAAAACTCCTGAATTTCTTTAGCCGGCCTTTGTTCGATGGGGATTTCTTGCCCTGTAGCCACTTTTAAATCAATCGTAGAGGTTGGGGCTGCCACATAAAAAGGAATACCATGAGCTTGCGCCAAGACTGCTACCGAGTAAGTCCCGATTTTATTGGCGGTATCACCATTAGCCGCAATGCGGTCAGCTCCCACAATCACGAGGTCAATCTTACCTTGCTGCATTAAATACCCAGCCATATTATCGGCAATCAAGGTCACTGGGATCTTGTCTTGATGAAGTTCCAAGGCCGTTAAACGCGCCCCTTGCAAATATGGTCGTGTTTCATCTGCATAAACGTGGATTCCTTTCCCTGCTTCATGAGCCTTCCGAACAACACCAAGGGCAGTTCCATATTCTACGGTAGCTAAGGCCCCTGCATTGCAATGGGTCAGGATATTTGCCTTTTCAGGAACAATCTCATTGCCGAATTCTCCAATTAGGCGATTCATACGACGATCATCTTCAGAAATTCGATTTGCTTCCTCGAGTAAAATCCGTCGTACATCCTCCAAATCGTCAACATCCCAGCACTCCCGGAGCCTGTCCTCCATGCGCCGAAGGGCCCAAAACAAGTTAACGGCTGTGGGACGAGTAGCAGCAAGTCTAGCTTGTACGACATCCATGTAACCGGATAACTCATCTCTACTTCCCTGGTACTCAAGAGCTCCTAACACAAATCCATAGGCAGCAGCTGCTCCAATGGCAGGCGCACCGCGTACTTCCATTTGTTCAATGGCCTCAGCCACTCCCTCATAAGACGTAGCATCTCGATAGACAATTTCTACTGGGAGCTTGGACTGATCTAATATTCGTAATGCATTACCAAGCCATTCAATCGATTTCAAAGTCCCACCGCCTTTTAAAATTTTCCAACTTCAACATTCGCTGAGACACATAGACATTCCTGATCTGGAGACCATAATTCAACGGTCGCTTGAATAAGTTGTGCAACGTTGCTTCCTAATTTCTTAATGCTCTCCATTACTTCGGCATGGCTTAAGCGATGAGCTGCGATTCCAGCCGCTTCATTGGTCACCATCCCGATGGAAGCATAACACATTCCTAGTTCACGTGCCAGAACTACTTCAGGGACACTGGTCATTCCGACAACGTCAGCACCAAGTTGCTGAAACATCCGAATTTCTGCTGGGGTTTCAAAACGTGGGCCTTCAGTACAAACATAACATGCCCCATTCTTAACCACAAGCCCTAGGTCTTCTGCCGCATTCACGATTACCTGGCGCGCAGCAGAACAATAGGGTTCTGTCATATCGACATGGAGTACACCGTGGTGCCCTCCTTCATAGAAAGTAAGTGGGCGACTTTTAGTAAAATCAAGAAACTGGTCGAAGAGGACCAATTCGCCCAAGTGGTAATCTACAGATAGAGAACCGACAGCCGCCGTAGCAAGAATTTTTCGCACGCCTAGTTCACGAAGCGCCCAAATATTTGCCCTGTAATTCACGAGGTGGGGAGGTGTGACATGACCACGGCCATGTCGACTCATGAACACTAGTTCTCGATTGGCAAGCTTTCCAACTATTGGTTCTACCGTCCCATAGGGAGTCTTCACTGTAATAATGCGCTGTTCAGTGAGGGTAAAGTGTTCAACTCCGGTTCCCCCAATAAGTGCATAATTTATCAGAATTCTTCCTCCTCTTCAGGGCTTCCGAACAATGCCGCTGCAAAATCCAAAGGAACAAACGGTCGCAAATCTTCCATTGCTTCACCAATGCCAATGAATTTTACCGGGATCCGAGTTTCCCCTTGAATTCCCAGCACAACTCCCCCTTTGGCCGTTCCATCCAACTTAGTCAAGACGATTCCAGTCACGCCGGCCACTTCCTGAAAAAGTTTTGCTTGTTGCAGAGCGTTTTGTCCTGTCGTAGCATCTAACACAAGTAAGACTTCATGGGGTGCACCTGGAATTTCGCGTTCAATCACCCGCTTGACCTTTCTCAGCTCTTCCATCAGGTTTACCTTATTGTGAAGACGACCAGCCGTATCCACAATCACGACATCGATATTACGAGACTTAGCAGCTTGTACCGCATCATAGGCAACGGCAGCAGGGTCTGCACCTTCCCGCTGTTTAATCACTTCTACCCCGCATCGCTCTCCCCAAATCTCAAGTTGGTCAATGGCTGCAGCCCGAAAGGTATCTCCAGCTGCCATCATAACCCGTTTGCCGTCCTTTTTGAACTGGTTGGCGAGCTTACCAATGGTTGTGGTTTTACCCACTCCGTTGACTCCAACCACAAGAATAATGCTTGGACCCTGCTTGGCGAAAGTGAGGTGTGTTTCTTCCCCTAATAACTCCCCGATTAATTCTTGTAGGACTAAGGTCAGTTCACTTGGCTCAGAAACTTTGCGTAGTTTAACTTCTTTACGTAAGCGTTCAACTAATTCGAAGGAGGTGTTAACACCGACATCCGACCGGATCAATACTTCTTCCAATTCTTCATATAGTTCTTCATCTATTTTCTTGCGACCTGTAAAAACCTGCTCAATCTTTTCCACAAAGTTTTGCCGAGTTTTCGTAAGGCCTGCTTTAAGTTGAGAAAAAAATCCTGCCACGTTTTTCCTTCCTCTCATGGTCACTATTGTCGTTATTTTAACATAATCAACGGCTTGTCTCAAACATTTTATAACCCCTTTCTCTACCTAGGCCGACTCGTCTCTATTCGTCCGATCGTCAAGTTGCACAGAAAGTAATTTTGAAACGCCTGACTCTTCCATTGTTATCCCATATAGAACATCCGCTGATTCCATGGTCCCTTTGCGATGGGAGATAACGATAAATTGAGTGGAGTGTGATAAGCGATGAATATATTCGGCAAAACGCTGAACATTAGCATCATCTAACGAGGCTTCGATCTCATCAAGTAGACAAAACGGACTGGGCTTCACGCGCAGCAATGCAAAGAGTAACGCGATGGCTGTTAGCGCCCGTTCCCCTCCTGATAATAAAGAGAGAAGTTGTTGTTTTTTGCCGGGTGGCTGAACGATAATCTCTACGCCCGTCTCTAATAAATGCTCGGGATCCACTAAACACAGTTCTGCACTTCCGCCTTTAAAGAGTTCTTTAAAAACATCCTTAAACGCATGGTTTACCGCATTGAAACTCTCAGCAAAACGCTCCATCATGATCTTATCTAATTCCGCAATGAGTTGGCGCAAGGTTTGATTGGCCTCGATCAAATCCTCCCGTTGATTTAACATAAATTCATGCCGACTGAGCAGCTTAGGATAGGCTTCTATTGCCGCTTGGTTAATGGGGCCTAATGCCTTGATCTGTTGTTTGAGCTCCTGGATTCGTTGCCCGATCGTCGCCCGATCTTCGACGGACTTATACATCATGGCCTCCTCCCAGGACAGAGAGAATTCTTCGCTTAACCGAGTGATTCCCGTTTGCCACTCCGTTTCCCAACGTGCAACACGCAATTCATTGGCATGAAGACGTTGCTCCTGCGTATGGGCTTCCTCACGTTTTTTCTGAATATCCGCTTCCCACTCCAGCACACGAGTTGCTAAAACTTCGCGTTCTTGGCGCTTTTGCATCAATAAGAATTGCTGAGCAGCCTGAGACTGACTTTGTTCCTCTAACTGGATGATTAAAGCAGTCTTTTCATCGTCAACCCCAGAATTCGCAAGCTGAACCTCTTCAAGATTTTGGAGTTTGAGTTTAAGACTGGCTTCATTTTCTTTGCATACCAATCGTTCTTGATCTAACGTTTCTAGGCACTGGGATAATTCTTGTTCCCATTTTGCGAGTTGGATTTTTTCCTGAGTTAAATGCTCTCCGACAGCCTCCAACGACTCGGCAGCTGTCTTCGCTTCTCGCTCACGTTTATGAAGTGCCTCTCGCAAAGAGATTGACTTCTTTTCAGCAGCTTCAAAGCGGTCTTTCAGCCCTTCCAGCGCCAAAGAAAGTTCTGCCTTCTGTTCAATGGCCCCTTGGTAACGATGGGAGGCAATCTGTAGGTCTTCCTTGAAGCGACGAATTTGAGTAGTCGCGCTATCAAACTGAGTCCTAAGCATGACGAGATACTCTTGTTTTTCACGTTGTTCTTGGGTAAGCTGGTCGATCACTGCTTGAATTCGACCTTGTTCTGCCTCGATTTCTGCTCGCTCTTGCTCCTTTTGTCGCCCTTCGTTTTTCAGGCGAGATAGGGTTTCAGCTAGGGACTCAATTTCGCGGGAACGTCCGAGCAAATTTCCGCCTTTGCGCTGGACACTCCCTCCACTTAAGGAGCCCCCTGGGTGAACCTGATCTCCCTCTAAGGTGACAATCCTTAGCTTATAACCCGAGAAACGTGCCACTCGAGTTGCCGCATCCATATCTGTAACAACGGTAATTCGACCTAACAGTGAAGCTAGCGCGGGTCGATACTTCTCTTCGAAACTGATTAAATCGAGGGCTATACCTACAAAACCAGGATCTTTTTGGACTGCAGGCAGAACAGATATCTTACTCCCTTGGATAACATCGAGAGGAAGAAAGGTAGCTCTCCCCAATTGACGGGCTTTTAAGTAGTGGATCGCTGCTTTTGCCGCCTGTTCACTCTCCGCAACAATATTTTGCAATCCGGCTCCTAAAGCCGTTTCCAAAGCTAGTTCATAATCCTCTTTGACGTTGATCAATTCAGCGACCGTTCCACACAATCCCACACCTGCGGGGATACCCTTCTTCTTAGCCAGCATCACCTCACGAACCCCGCGTTGATACCCCTCCAGATTGTCCTCTAAGGCTTGAAGCGCCTGGAGTCGAGCTCTCGTTTGATCTGCTTGGTTCATGAGTCGCTGTACTTGCTGTTGCTGCTCTTGACGATGTCTCTTAATCTTCTCTAGCTCATCTACTAAGCGAAGCCGTTCCTTGTCAGTAATCTGTAGTGCAGTTTCAATCTCCAGCTGTTCTTTTTCCAGAGCCAGGTGCCTTTCTTGTAAAGTTCCATGCTCTTTTTCTTTTTGCAGCAGCTCTTGTTCAAGCTGTCTGACTTGTTGCTCCAAAGACGAAAGCGTGTGTTGAGTTCCAGTTAACTGATTTGAACTGTGGGATTGTTCTGATAGGGCATCGAACAAGTCTGTTTTTAATTGTTCGATCTCCTTTGCCCCATTATTTCTGCGTGCTTCAGAAAGTCTTTCTTCCTGGAGCATGACATTTTGCTGTGCTTTTCCAACCGTATGTTTTAAGACACTCTGTTTAGCTTCTAGCGCCTTAATTCGTTCCAGCACATCCTTAAGCCGCTCTTCGTCGACATGACGCTCTCGTCCCAAGCGGGTGATTTGATCAGCGAAATATCCAGCCCGTTCAACCCGCAGATTTAACTCATGTTTTAAAGCATTTAGGGCTTGCTCTGCCTGGAATACCTCATTTTGCTGCCTTTGGATTGTTTCATCACTATGTTTCAGGTTAACCTTATCCTCAATAGTTAGACTCTCTTTAAGGGCTAACGCTGCTTGCACTGACATCAGCGCTGATTGCAATTTCTCAGAGTTCGACTCTCCTGCAGACAACTTTTGTTTTACCTCGGTGACATCTAGGACTACTCCCAGAATTTCTAGGCGTTTTTGTTCTTCAGAGAGAGCTAGACTTTGCTCGGCCACTTGGGCTTGGGCAGCCAGAGGAGTCAACTGATCCTCAATTTCTTGGACAATATCTTCCAGCCGTTGCAGATTCAGGACCGTATCATCGAGACGCTTTAAGGCTTCGCGCTTTCTAAAACGGAACTTGGTAATCCCTGCCGCTTCTTCGATGAGTGATCTCCGTTCTTCTGATTTTAGGTTTAGTATCTCCTCAACCCGCCCCTGCCCAATGATCGAAAATCCTTCTTTTCCCGCTCCCGTATCCATGAAAAGTTCCTGAATATCTTTAAGTCGAGAAAGAGCTTTATTAATTAAATATTGAGATTCACCATCACGATAAACCCGCCTGGTGATCGTCACTTCCCGAAAGTCTAACGGGAAAATTCCAGTTGAGTTATCAAAAATCAGGGATACTTCTGCCATTCCGACTTGGCGCCGTTGTGAACTCCCAGAAAAGATAACGTCCTCCATTTTTGCGCCTCGAAGGCTCTTAGCGCTTTGTTCACCTAAGACCCAACGAACAGCATCAGCAACGTTACTTTTTCCACTCCCGTTCGGACCGACAATAACGCTTAATCCCTGGCCTAGTTCCAATTTCACACGATCAGCGAACGATTTAAAACCCTGAATATGAATCCCCTTCAAGAAGACTGGGAAATTCTCAGGTTTAATCATCGTTCTCACTCCCCCAAAGGTCTAGTACCTGTTGAGCAGCCTGTTGCTCAGCCTCTTTTTTAGTTCGGCCTATCCCTTTTCCCAATAAATCTCCTCCGATAAAAACACCCGCCGTAAAGCACTTGTTGTGATCAGGGCCTTCCTCCACTAAAATCTGATAGTTAACTTCTTTTTCTTCCCGTTGTGCTTTTTCCTGTAGTACGGTCTTATAGTCCCCATAATTTCCCTTGGCGACTTCCTCAATCGACGGTTTAAGCAGCTCTAATATAACCCGTCGAGCTTCCAGCAATCCATATTGTAAATAAATTGCTCCAACGACTGCCTCCCAGGCATCAGCCAAAATAGAAGGCCGTTCCCGTCCCCCAGATACCAGTTCCCCTTTACCTAATAATAGCTCTTGTCCTAACTCAATTTCATGGGCTTTGCGAGCCAAGGTTGTCTCATTAACAACAGCTGCCCGCATCTTAGTGAGCTCTCCTTCTGGGCGGTCCGGATAACTGAGATATAGATATTCTGCAATCACAAAATCCAAAATCGCATCCCCTAAAAATTCCAGGCGTTGATTATTTTCTTTGCCAAACTGTGGGTTTTCAAAGATGTACGAAGGATGCGTCAAGGCAGTGACAAACAACCGATTAGGTGGGGTCCCCAATTCCAACCGTTTGGCCAGCTTAATTCCCGGCTCTAATTTAAAGGAAGATAGGGCGTATTTTTTTCGCCCTGATCTTCCTTCTGTTTTTGTTGAGTTTGCAGTCGCGTCGGATCTCTTTTCGACCATACTCTTGATCTCCTTACCTTTAGGCAAATTTCTTCAATACGATTGTGGCATTATGTCCACCAAAACCTAGTGAATTAGACATCGCCACGTTGACAGCCTGTTTTCGCGAGTAATTAGGAACATAGTCCAGATCACATTCCGGGTCAGGTTCTCCGTAATTGGTGGTCGGTGGGATCGAACCCCGATCGATGGTCAGGGCACAAATGATCGCCTCAATAGCACCAGCTGCCCCCATTAAGTGCCCCGTCATGGATTTAGTTGAACTAATCGCCAGCTTCGCTGCATGACTGCCAAACAACGTCTTAATGGCCTCTGTTTCCGTCGCATCATTGGGACCCGTACCTGTACCATGCGCATTAATATAATCAACCTCTTCAACATTTACCTCGGCATCATTTAAAGCCAGACGCATGGAACGGACAGCGCCTGCGCCGCCAGGAGCTGGGGTCGTAATATGATGGGCATCCGATGTACTCCCATAACCCGCCAGTTCAGCATAGATACGAGCACCACGAGCCTCAGCATGCTCCAAAGATTCTAAAACCAAAACCCCCGCTCCTTCACCCATGACAAATCCACTGCGGCGTTTATCAAAGGGTCGGCAAGCTTGTTCAGGGTGTTCCTTCTCGGTTGACATCGCTTTCATGGAACAAAAACCCGCAAACGCCAAATGAGTAATCGGTGCCTCGGTACCTCCACAGATCACGATGTCTGCTTCTCCGCGTTGAATGATACGCAGCGCTTCTCCTATGGCGTTGGTTGCTGAAGCACAGGCTGTAACCACCGTAATACTAGAACCTTGAAAGCCAAAGGCAATCGATAAATGTCCCGCTGCCATATTACTAATCAGCATAGGAACAAAAAAGGGACTAATTCGGTTGCTGCCTTTATTCATAAGTACCTCTTTTTGGTCCTCAAACGAGGTCACGCCACCGATTCCACAGCCAATCACAGTTCCAACTCGTTCCTTGTCCACGTTTTCCATATTTAGTCCGGAATCTTGCAACGCCAGTTTAGCTGCGGCCATAGCGAATTGAGTAAAGCGGTCCATGCGTCGACTTTCCTTTTTATCGATATAGTCCGTTGGCTCAAAATCCTTAATCTCTGCGGCAACTTTTGTGGGAAGACCGGCAACATCAAACCGTGTCAATAATCCAATTCCGGACTTTCCTGCCATTAAATTATTCCAGAATTCATCCAGAAGATTTCCCAAGGGAGTGACTACTCCCATTCCCGTAATGACTGCACGATGTTTCACACCGACTCCTCCTTCAAACCCAGGATTCCTTTTTTAATATCTTCAAAAATCTCATGGACCGATAAAATATCATTGATTTTATGGACTTTGGCCCCTGAAAAAATTAGGCCCTCATGAACATCACCCGTTTGCGCCTTAATTAAACGATTCATGATACAGAAGTTTCCCTCACACTGTTTGAGACAACCCATGCAATCCGTCGGCGTGACGTCCACCTTTTCATCAAGCATTTTGGTGAAGGGGTTCTTTATCCCCCGGGCCAGCATCCCCACAGGACTATGAATGAACACGACGTCCTCTTCCGCAGCCTTTAACATTTCCTCTTTCCAAGCGAAAGCTGCACTGCTCTCTTCGCTAAGGGCGAACCGTGTTCCCATTTGCACCCCATCTGCACCATGCTTCAACATTTCTGCAACACCTTGGCCATCAACGACACCTCCCGCGCCAATGACAGGAATACTGACAGCTGCGATGACCTCTGGCAGAATATCGTGGATGGAACGATCTGTTCCAAGATGTCCGCCAGCCTCTACCCCTTCCACAATCACGGCAGCCGCACCCAGCTTTTCGGATAGTCTAGCAAGTTTGGCAGATGATACAATCGGTACGACCGGTATGCCCTTTTCCTTACCCCAGGCAAACATATCCCTTGAAAATCCGGCTCCCGAAACTAAAAGATCAATCTTCTCTTCAAAAGCGGCTTGAACTAATTGGGCAAATTCGCGGACAGCAAACATAATGTTAACCCCAATAATTCCTTTGGTTCGCCTGCGCGCCTCACGAATCTCCGCTCTCAGTTCCTCTACGGACAAACCACTGCCTGCAATTATGCCGATCCCCCCTTCTTCTGCTACTGCAGCTGCGAGAGGGGCCATGGATATCCTTACAGCCATTCCTCCTTGGATTACAGGAATTTTGGCTACTAAATTTGCAATACGTAGTACAGGTATTTTCACGATTTTTCCTCCCATTTAGAGATCTTACCCCTTTAAATCGCCTAACACTTATCTTCTAAATATCTATTTCAATTTCTCTTAACCTCAAAATAGATAAGAGAAACAACCTTCTTTAAAAGAAAGTCCCGCATTTGAATACGGGACCTTCTGAGGTTATTTGTTTTCCTTAATGAAGTTCACTGCATCTCCAACTGTCCGAATTTTTTCTGCTTCTTCATCCGGAATATCCAAGTCGAATGCCTCTTCAAGAGCCATAATCAATTCAACGATATCCAAAGAATCTGCATTTAGCTCTTCAAAGGAGGTTTCCGGGGTAATGTTTGCTTCATCTACCCCAAGTTGTTCGACGACGATGGCTTTCACTTTATCGAAAACTCCCATCTGCTTCTTCACCTCCTCTCAAAACTTAACTTGAACCTTACATTTCCATACCCCCATCGACACATAAAGTCTGTCCAGTTATGTAGGACGCCTCTGGGGACACAAGGAATCGAACCACTTTGGCAACGTCTTCAGGCTTTCCCATGCGACCTAGTGGGATTCCACGCAAAATATCACTTTGCATCCCTTCTGGTAATGTTTCCGTCATATCTGTGAAAATATACCCAGGTGCGACCGCATTAACACGAATTCCACGCGATGCAAATTCCTTAGCAATGGATTTGGTAAATCCAATCATGCCCGCTTTAGCTGCTGCATAATTGGCTTGTCCCGCATTCCCTGATAAGCCCACTACAGAGGAAATATTAACGATAACCCCCGAGCGTTGTTTTAGCATTCCTTTACTGACCGCCTTAGTGCAAAGGTAAGCCCCTTTGAGATTGGTTGCCAGGACCGAGTCCCAGTCCGCTTCTTTCATGCGGAGCAACAGAGAATCCCGTGTAATCCCTGCATTGTTGACAAGAATGTCAACCTTTCCGAAATGATCCAAGGTTGTTTTTAACAACCGATCAACCTCCGCCGCTTGGCTGACATCCGCTTGAACGGCCAAACCTTCTCCACCTGCTTCACGGATCAAGCTTAGCGTTTCCTCTGCTTTATCGGCACGACCGGCATAATTAACCACGATCTTTACCCCTGCGGTTGCCAGCTCCAATGCTATGGCGCGCCCGATTCCACGCCCACTCCCAGTAACAATGGCTACGCTATCATTCAGCACCATTTTAACGACTCTCCTTCAAATATGCAAGTGACATTTCCAGGGACGCTTTATCCTCGATCCGGAGGAGCTTAGCGTCAGGAGCAATTTTTTTAACTAAACCTGTCAAGACTTTACCAGGTCCACACTCTATGAACGTATCAACCCCTAAGTCTAGCAGACGCAGAACGGATTGCTCCCATAAAACTGCGCTGCTAACTTGCTTTATTAAGGTACTAACCGTACGTTCCGAAGAAAAAACCTCCGCCCCATCAATGTTGGCCACGACTGGGCAACGAGGGGTTTGCCAAGGCACTTTTTCTAAGACTAAACGCAGAGCTTCGCCCACACCTGCCATCAAACTGGAGTGAAATGCCCCGCTCACGGTTAACGGTATTGCCCGTTTTGCGCCTAATCCCTTAGCCATCTCAATGGCATAGGCTACAGCCTCTTTTTCCCCAGAGATAACCACTTGTCCTGGACAATTATAATTTGCCGGTGCCACAACACCGTGGCCAGAGGCTAGCCGGCAAGCTTCTTCCACTTGATCCGCAGATAAGCCTAGGATGGCAGCCATCCCTCCTACACCCTTGGGATCCGCTGCTTGCATAAGTTCTCCACGTCGTCTCACGACACGTAAAGCCTCAGCTAAATTAAAGCTGCCCGCTGCGACATGTGCCGAGTACTCGCCCAGACTGTGCCCTCCAACAAAATCAGGTTCTATCCCTGCCTCCTGAAGTTGCTGCCAAGCCACGACGCTTACGAGAAGAATCGCAGGTTGGGTATTGATCGTCTGTTGGAGTTCGTTTTCCGGGCCCTCTTCGATTAAGGAGATAAACTCATCACCCAGGATTTCACGTGCCAGCTCCAGCGCTTTCCCGCCACTCGGAGTCTGGAAGAGTTCTTTTCCCATGCCAATATATTGAGATCCTTGTCCTGGAAATATACAGGCTAGTTTACCCAACGATCATGCCCTCCCATCTCCAAATCGCGCAGCCAGACGCTTGTATTCCCGTTCTGCAGATTGCATGATGTCTTGAATAATCTGGGCGGCAGGTTCGATACGCTGAACCGCTCCTGCGATTTGACCGGCCATGATAGAACCATTCTCGATATCCCCTTCCACCATGGCTAAGCGCAATTTTCCGATTCCCAGTTTCTCTATATCCGCAGCCAGCATTCCCTCCCGTTCATGTTGCTCTATTAGACGGGTAAAGCGGTTATCCAAGCAACGAACTGGGTGACCCGTTGAGCGCCCGGTAATGACCGTAGCGCGATCTTTTGCTTTGGTAATTTTATCTTTGATAAGATGGGAAATAGTACATTCTTCCGCACACATAAAGCGTGTCCCCATTTGGACCCCTTCAGCGCCGAGAGCCAAAGCCGCCACTAAACCACGGCCATCCACAATTCCTCCTGCTGCAATCACTGGAATTTTCACAGCATCGACAACTTGGGGTACTAGTGGAAAGGTTCCAATTTCCCCAATATGCCCGCCAGATTCCATGCCTTCTGCAATGAGTGCGTCAACCCCTGCCTTTTCTAAACGTTTGGCCAAGGCCACCGAAGCAACTACAGGGATTACTTTTGTGCCTATTTCTTTTAGCATTGGCACGTATTTTCCCGGGTTCCCTGCCCCTGTTGTAATCACCGGGACACGTTCCTCAAGGATGACCTGCATGACTTCATCTACGAATGGGGACATGAGCATGACATTAACCCCGTATGGCTTTTTTGTAATGGCCTTCACTTTGCGAATTTCCACACGCAACCAATCAGCCGGAGCCTGTCCTGATCCAATGATGCCTAAACCTCCACTTTCGGAGACCGCAGCGACCAATTCTCCTGTCGAAACCCAAGCCATTCCGCCTTGGAAAATTGGGTACTCAATATTGATAAGTTCACAGATCCTCGTTTTAATCATCGTTTTAGGCCTACTTTCGTCCATTTCAAAACACACGCTCCCCAAGTCAAGCCTGTTCCAAATCCAACCATCACAATGATATCCCCCTCTGTGATGAGACCTGCTTGAAAAGCCTCATCTAAGGCAATCGGAATGGACGCAGCTGACATATTACCATATTTGTCTAAATTGATCACCACTTTATCCTTTGAAATTCCCAATCGCTTGACAGCGGCATCGACGATCCGCATATTAGCTTGATGGGGAACTAGGAGATCAATATCGTCCTTCGTCAAACCAGCCTTCTGAAGAACCTTGACCGAAACATCCCCCATAATCCGAACTGCAAATTTATAGACTTCCTTGCCCTCCATCTGAAGGGTGTGGAGATTCTTTTCCACGGTTTCCAGACTAGCTGGACACTTTGAGCCTCCAGCGGGTTGGCTTAATAACGCGCCACCAGAACCGTCTGAACCTAATTCGAAACTCAAGAAACCAAAACCCTCTTCCACCTGCTGCAAAACCGCAGCTCCAGCACCATCACCGAAAAGAACACAGGTTGAACGGTCTTGCCAATTAAGGATTTTGCTCAAGGTTTCCCCACCAATGACAAGCACCGTTTTATATAATCCTGAGGCAATAAACTGGCTGCCAGTCGCCACAGCATAGATAAACCCTGTGCATCCGGCTTCCAGATCAAAGGCCGCCGCATTTTTTGCTCCCAAACGATCAGCAACCAAGCATGCTGTTGCCGGGAACGCATAATCGGGTGTTATCGTGGCGACGATAATCAATTCTACCTCTTCAGGGGCGATCTGAGCATCCTCTAAGGCCTTCAAACCTGCCTGATAACATAGTTCCGACACAGGCATGTCCTTAGGGGCTATATGACGCTGTTTAATCCCTGTTCGAGATACAATCCATTCATCATTTGTGTCCACAAATTGTTCTAAATCCAGATTGGTCACTACATTTTCAGGAACGTATGACCCTAAACCCACAATTCCCACACTACGCATCAATCGCAGTCCTCTTTTCTCATTAGTAACATCAGGCTCACTTGGGGAGATCTTCCCGAATCTGTTCAATCAGACCCACTTGTACACATTCTCTGGCGACGCGGATGGCATTCATAATTGCCTTCGCTTTCGAACTTCCGTGACAGATAATGCTAATCCCATTCACTCCAAGTAAGGGTGCTCCACCATATTCCGCATAGTCCATCATTTGAGCAATTTCTTTTAAGCCCGGTTTTACAGCGAGAGCACCTAGTTTTCGAACCAGGTTCGAAGTAATTCTCTCCTTAATCTGCTCAAACAATACCCCGGCCAAGCCTTCTAAGGTTTTTAGCAAGATATTACCCGCAAAACCATCACAAATCACCACATCAGCACGTCCATAGGGAACATCCCGTCCTTCAACGTTACCCATGAAATTAAGAGGACTTGCTTTTAGCAAAGGGTAAGTCTTCTGGGTCAGTTCGTTGCCCTTTCCCTCTTCGCTCCCAACATTTAATAGACCCACGCGTGGATTTGAAATCTCCAAAATTTTCTGGGCATAGATGTTACCCATTAAAGCGAATTGAGAAAGTTGCTCCGGAGTAGCATCCATATTTGCCCCTACATCGAGGAGGAGTTTCCCACCTTCCGGAGTCGGCAGAACCGTGGCAATGGCTGGGCGTTCGATTCCCTTGATCCTCCCCAAACCCAAAAGGGCAGCAGCCATTTGGGCACCTGTACTTCCAGCACTTACGACGGCATCAGCATCTCCCTGCTTGACTAATTTGGTCGCTACAACAATCGAAGAATCCTTCTTTTTACGAACGGCATTGGCCGGATGTTCGTCCATCTCTATAACTTCAGAAGCTCCATAGACTGAAATATTCTTCAATTTCGAGTCAGAGAGTAGTGGTCGTATCCGTTCTTCTTGCCCTACCAAAATTAGCTGTACATTCGGATTTGCTTCTGCTGCTATCAGGGTACCTCTGATTATCTCTTCTGGGGCATGATCACCACCCATTGCATCCACAGCGATTCTCATTGTTTCATCTCCTTATCCCCACACCCAATCAATCATCGATCGCGAAAAGAATCCAATTTCCACGGAGTACTTCCTCTGAATTGACGTTTACTGTTACTTGAACCCAATATTTATTCTGTTTTCGTTTCTCTACTTTTCCTTCAGCAACAGCAACCTCACCTAATCGAACGGGTCGTAAAAATTTTAAATCAACACTTCCGGTTAAAGCCATCGGCGCATCTACTAAGGCAATCGCTAAGGAATTTGCTTGGGCAAACAAATAATGCCCCCGAGCCACTCGCGCCTTGCTTAAAACCATGCTCTCTTCAATCTTCAACTCAGAACGAGCTCTTTCCCCAACCTTTAGTTCTACTAAATTTCCGATCAATTCCTGATCATCTAAGGATTTTAAGGACGAATAAACTTCTTGGGCTACGACCCGAGTTCGTTCTCGAAGTTCCGGGATCCCCAGTACGCCTCGATCTAAACGTATGGTTGAGACACTCACTTTAAACCTCTCAGAAAGTTCCTCATCGGTAAAAAAAGGATCCTTGGCTAGAGCTTCCCCTAAAACCTTACGCCGTTCTTCTTTATGATAACGACCCATGTATATCACCATTTCTCATCATGCATTTTTCCAATCACTTCGCCTAATGACTAAAACTACTTATGTAAGGTTTGAAACCCTATGTGCATGCAACATGTCTCGTGTCTCGTGCTTCGTGCTTCGTGCTTCGTGCTTCGTGCTTCGTGCTTCGAACCTCGAACCTCGAACCTCGATTTTAGTACCTGGTCACAATTATAGACTATCTTAAGATACTTATCAAGAAATAAACCTGTCGAAAGCCTTCGGAAAGTAAAAAACAAAGAACTCTTATGCAAAGAGTTCTTTGTTTTTAGCGTATAAGCTTTATGCTTCAACTGTAATAACTGCCTTAGAATTATAGAACCCACAACTTGGGCATATATAATGAGGCATTTTTGGCTGATGGCATTGGGGGCATTTGATGTGGTTCGGTGCAGTTAGTTTCCACATAGCCCGACGTTTACGCACTCTTGATTTCGATTGTCGATGTTGCGGAACACCCATAGTTACACCCCCTTTATGTTTTAAAAACTTTATCAGTCATTGGTTTGCCACTTTTCCAGTGCTGCTAACCGAGGGTCCCTGACACCTTCCCCGCAATCACACGGGGTCAGATTTCGATTTGCACCACAGGTCGGGCATAGCCCCTGACACTCTGCTGAACATATAAACTTCATCGGTAAAGCTACTACAATTTGTTCAAGAATTCGATCCTTAATATCAATCTCATCTTTATCCAAAAGGAGAGCTGTCTCTAGTTGATCGTCTGTTGCAAGCGTTCGGAAAACCCATTCATCTTGGAAGGAGAGATTTAAGGGATATACGAACGACTCCAGACAACGTCCACACATAGCTTTAAGTTCTGTGTGAATCGTTCCATTAACGAGCATCGCTTTACTTGTGTTGTTTACCTGAAGTTGTACGCGTACCGGTGCTTGAAATGAGAGGGCTTCAATTCCCAAATCCAGAGCAGAAAAGTCTTCCACTAAATCAAAATGGACACTTTCTCCACCTCTATAACGAACCTGAGCTACATTCACTTTCATATTACCACCCCAATACACATTCATTATTATAGTTGGCACATTTTTCTTTGTCAAGGGAAAACTCTTTACCACGTACTTTGGATGGTATTATTCATTTTCACGGATTAATTCATTCGTATCCAGCGCAATCATCAATTCTTCATTAGTTGGTATTACGAGAACCCGACATCGAGCGTGAGGTTTAGAAACATCTACTTCCTCACTTCGAACCTTATTTTTCTCACGGTCAAGGCTTACGCCAAGGTAATCCAGGTTTTTACAGATCGTTTCTCGCATGCTGGCTGCGTTTTCGCCAACGCCTGCCGTGAATATTATGGCATCGACTCCACCCAACACTGCGGCATAAGCACCAATATATTGCCTAACATCATGTTCGAAAATATCTAAGGCGAGTCGTGCACGGGCGTGTCCTTGTTCTGCTGCCACTTCGATGTCCCTGAAATCACTGCTTATCCCCGAAACCCCTAAAGCTCCGCATTTTGTATTGAGAAAATCATTCATTTGATCAACGTTAAAGCCTTCTCGACACATAATGTAGGTCACAATGGCCGGATCCAAGGCACCAGAGCGCGTCCCCATCATCAGACCGTCTAAAGGAGTAAAGCCCATTGATGTTTCAATCGATCTCCCTCCTCGGATGGCAGCAATCGAGGCCCCGTTTCCTAAATGACAACTGATAATCTTTAGTTCTTTGAGTGGTTTCTTGAGAAGAATCGCAGCACGTTGACTGACATATTTATGAGAAGTCCCATGAAAACCATATTTCCGAATTCCATATTTTTTGTAATATTCATAGGGTAATCCATAAATATAACTGTCTGGTCGCATGGATTGATGGAAGGCAGTATCAAAAACTGCCACTTGGGGAACTCCAGGCATCATTTTCTGACAAGCTTTGATTCCTGCAATATTTGGAGGATTATGGAGGGGGGCCAGCTCAATACAGTCCTTCAGAGCCTTCATGACCGCTTCATCAATAACTACGGACTTTGAAAACCTTTCCCCCCCGTGAACCACACGGTGCCCGATTCCAGAGATTTGGGTTAAATCCTTAATGGCACCGTATTCAGGGGAAATCAAGGCCTCTAGTACGAGCTTAATAGCCATGGTATGATTTGGGATTTCAGACCTAATGACGTGTTTTTCTCCTGATCCCGTTCGATGAGTAAGCACCGACCCCTGAAGACCAATGCGATCAACCAGTCCTTTGCCTATAGCATTCTTTGTGGCCATATCAATCACTTGATACTTCAGAGAAGAACTACCACAATTTATAACCAGTATTTTCATTGTTAATACCCCTTTTGTGTTTTCCAATCTTTAGTCGATAAGTATTATTCTATAGTCTTCCCTGAAAAATTAGTTTTCCACTTCTTAACTTGCTCCATTTCTTTCCACCTTTGATTATATATCTTAAAAGAGTGTAGCACAAAATCTTTGGTTTTTTAACCCCTTACGCCATTATTCTCCTAATTTCAGAAGATTTCGCCAAAGCTACTGCGCGACCAAGTTGTATTGCCTCTTCAGCACGATCAAAGTGAAAACTTCCGATATGTCCAATATCCGGTTGGATTAGCAGATCTGCACCATGGCAACGGGCCTGAAACACTTCCTCTTCGAGTATTTCAATGGACTGGAGTAAAATATCCATGGCACTAGTTAGTTTGTTAACTAGTCCTTTTTTTACATCCACTGCTAAAACTCTCTCCGCCCCCATTTCCCGAGCAATATGTATAGGTAAACGATTTTTAACGGCACCATCGACCAGGAGACGACCCTGATAACGATAGGGTTTAAAAAAACCGGGGATAGAAATACTCGCTCGAACTGCTTGAGCTACACTACCTTCACGAAATACGACAAGCTCCCCGGACTCGATGTCAGTCGCTACGACCGCTAAAGGAATTTTCAGGTCCGAAAATGACATATCTTTGGTTAAGAGTCGAATAACTTCAAGTATCCGATCTCCTTTGATGAGTCCTGCTTTAGAAACGGCAGGATCGAGAATCTTCTTAGCAAAACCTGGATACGTCAACAATCGCTCAATCCGATAAAGATCCATTCCAGAACACAACAAAGCGCCGAATATAGCACCTGCGCTACATCCGACTACAACGTCCATACTAATTTTTTTTTCTTCAAGTACTTGTAAGATACCTAAGTGGGCGAACCCTCGAGCGCCTCCGGCGCCCAAAACAAGTCCTCTTATAGGATTCATGGATAGTTTCCTCCTTACCAAGACTTCTAGGGCCTGGCATACTTCCATATAAATTATGTAGGAAGGTGAAGGAAGGTGATATTTCTATGTCTAACGTTACCCGGGTCTTGGCCTTGAGCCTCCTTGCCCTCGGCATGTTTATGTATCCACAGGAAGTGCTTAGTTCTGCCGGTGGTGGCTTGACCTTATGGTGGCGTTTTGTCCTCCCTGCATTACTCCCCTTTTTTGTTCTCTCCGAACTGCTGATGGCTTCAGGATTTGTTCATTTTCTTGGTGTTCTGCTGGAATCTTTTATGCGTCCGATCTTCCGTCTTCCTGGCAAAGCAGCTTTTGTCGTAGCTATGGGCTATACGTCAGGCTTTCCGATGGGGGCAGTACTCACCGCTCGGCTTCGTAAAGACGGAGAAATTTCCCGGGAGGAGGGGGAACGTCTCTTAGCTTTTACTAATAATCCCAGCCCAGGCTTTATGTTTGGTGCCGTTGCCTCAGGTATGTTAGGTAAACCGGCACTCGGAATCCTGTTAGCCAGCTCAGTTTATTTGGCAAATTTGATCGTTGGCTTCTTTTACCGTTTTTATCGAGTAGCTTCTAGTTCCCCGCAACGCCTGCAGCTTCCCTCTTTCAAACGGGCTTGGAACGAAATGAAAAATGCCCAAAGTAGAGACAACCGTCCCTTCGGACAGGTCCTTGGGGATGCAGTCAAGCAAAGTACTAACACCGTTCTGATGGTAGCTGGTTACATGGCTTTTTTCTCGGTGATTCTAAGACTCTTAAACCTCTGGCACATCACCTTGTTTCTGGCGTCCCTAAGTCATATGGTTGTCCAAGGCATTCCTATTCCCGTTTTTCAGGCCTTTTTCAATGGTCTTTTTGAAATGACGTTGGGTTGTCAGGAAGCAATCCGAGCGCTTTCCTCCCTCCATCAACAAGTAGCACTTCTGACCTTAATTATGGGCTGGGGTGGACTCTCTGTGTTTGCGCAAGTTGCTGGATTAATCAGCGGCACGGATTTGCGCTTCTCGTCCTTTGTAATCGCCCGCGCACTCCAGGCAATTCTGGCAATGGGTCTGAGCCAGCTTTTCCTCATAGTTGCTAAGGTACCCACCGCGACGCTTCCCATTCAAGTTCCAGACACTACCGCCCTGGTCTGGAATACTTGGCATTTAAGTTCTCTCGTATTTATTGGGATGATGAGCACTCTAATAGTTCTCGCCTTGATCCGAGTCCGCAGATCGTAGTTCGACCAGCGGCATCGGGTTCTCTGACATTAAGTAGGGTGAGATTACTCACCCTACTCATTTTCAGTGATGACAGTTTTCCGGTCCCGGTCTTCCTTAGCTAACCCCTTTAATTCCTCCCTGTTTTTACGCAGAGCCTGAAGCGTCTGGTATAGACTTTGTTCAACATGTTGAAGCATTTCATCAGCGTATTGTACAGCACCAGTCTTGACATCACGAGCAAATGTTTGCGCCTGCTTAACGATATCCTCGCCATAGCTCTGAGCTTGTTTAACCACTTCATTTTCTATCGCCATCTTATCAACGTAGGTTTTTCCACGCTCGATTAATTTTTGCGCTTCCGCTTCAGCTTCATCTAGAATACGTTGCCGTTCTTTTAAAACCCACTTAGCATTTGTTAGCTCTTCCGGTAAGGCTGCTCTCACTCGATCAAGCAACTCGAAGACTACAGAATCATCGACTAATACTTTTCCTGTCATGGGGATCTTCGTCCCATGATCTATGATCTCTTCAACTTCATTGAGCAAGCTCAGAATATCATTTTCCACTTATATCTCTCCCTCTTCATCATCAATTCTCTGTAGATACCATACTTTTGTGTCTCCGTATTCCCGTGATTTACGGACTTCAAACGGATAAATAGTATCATTACTCAATTCTTCATCATTGGCTGTTTCAGCAACAATCACTCCGTCTGGTGTCAAATAAGAGTATTTCTTTAAGGTCAATAGAACCTTAAGCACAAGCTCCTTACGATAAGGGGGGTCCAGAAAAATAAGGTCGAAAACTTCATTAGGGTATCTATCTATGTATTTAAAGGCATCCATCAAAAAGAGGTTGGTCTTTTGGCTTACCCCAATTTGATCAAGATTTTTCAGTATGACCTGATGCGCTTCAAAACTCTTTTCGACTAGCACCGCTTCACAAGAACCTCGGGAGAGCGCTTCAATCGCCAAGTTACCGGTTCCAGCAAAAAGGTCTAAAACCCGCGCATCTAAAACTTTGTCCCCTAGAACACTAAAAATCGCACCCTTTACTTTGTCCGAAGTCGGGCGTGTCTGCATTCCCTCGACAGCCTTAACCTGTCGGCCACGCATTTCACCGGCAATAATCCTCATACATCCTCCATACTGTATTATAGCAGAGCCTATTAAGCTTTACACTACAACTGCCAATCAGTTCACTTATCTCATGCTTTTACCCATTTTGCTACGAGAAATCCAGGGTTCCCTTGCTGACTTTCTTCCTGTTTCATTGCTTCGTTGAGTTTGATACCATTTATCATACTCAGATGCCGAAGCATCAAAAAATGGATTTTCCAGTTACGATTCCTCCATCTCTTTTATGTAATAGTATACCACAGTGAATAGCTAAATTTCCTGTATATCCTTGCTGTTTTTGTTAATACTAAAGATGGCAACGATGAACATTACTAATCATTGATTGCCCTTCCCCCATCCAACTCTTCCTTTCGTTTTTCCTCTCTGTTCACTGGAGCTTAATCGCCCCAGTGACTTTTTTAAGCTTAGTATAAGCGCCAGCCAAGTTATGTATAATTGCAATTTAAAGGAGTTATTAGTTTGAAAGAACATAATTTTTTGTGCCTTGAGCACAGCGAAAGGAATGAAACTTAAAATGAACAAATCTGATCTCTATCGACACCTCAATGTTCAGCTTGACTTAGCCGTGGAGGCCCACCAGCTCTTCCGGGGGGAAAGCGGGGAAGAAATACCAGGCGTTCGCATGAATGAAGAGCAACTCGAACACGCTAAAGTTACCATCATTACCGTCGAAACTGATGAAGGAGTTAATGCAATTGGTAAGCCAAAAGGACATTACATAACCATTGATGCACCTGAAATCCGTACTAATAATTATGTCATCCACGAAAACATCACCCATGTTCTTGCAGATCAATTAATTGAACTAATGGGTCTCAAAGAAGATGCTAGCATTTTAATCGTGGGGTTAGGTAATTGGAATGCTACACCCGATGCTCTAGGTCCTCAAGTTATTAACAAAACTATGGTTACCCGTCATCTTTTCCAACTTTCTCCGGATGAATTGAAAGGCCAAATGAGAAAAATCAGCGCCATCGCTCCTGGAGTATTGGGAATTACTGGAATTGAAACCGCTGAAATCATTCGGGGTATCGTAGAACATGTCAAGCCCGATTTAGTCATTGCCATTGATGCCCTTGCAGCTGGTTCCCTAGAACGGATTGGGACAAGCATTCAGCTCGCCGATACTGGAATCCACCCTGGTTCAGGTGTAGGAAACCGGCGAGCAGGCATTACCGAAGAAACGTTAGGCTGCAAAGTGATTGCCATCGGTCTACCAACAGTTGTCAATGCTGGCGTGATCGCTCATGATGTGGTTGAAGGGGTTTTTCAACAATTTGTTACCAGTCCTAAGTTATATCAACTATACAAGGGTATAAAACCAGAAACATTCAGTCAAATCATCGATGATGTTCTTTCCCCTTTCCAAGGAAACCTCATGGTAACACCTAAAGAAATCGATTCCCTAATTCAAACCGTAGCTAAAATTATTGCAGGTGCTTTAGCAATCAGCCTACATCCAGGTATTGATCGTGAAGATTACGAGCGTTACTTACAGTAATAGTTTATTCCATTTTCCTCCAGATTTGACTAAGTAGAAATACAATTGCGATTTGGTAGGTTAATACATCTGTTACGTAAAGTAGGGAAAGGGCCAGGTTACTTAAACCTGACCCTTTCCATTATGAGTTTATTGTTTTTGGGAATTGGGAAAACTTTTGTGTTTACGATTTGCAATCCCAATCTCCTGTGCGACTTCATACTTGAATTTCTCTAATTCTGGTGTGAGTTGGGCGATGGTTTTGCTTTGATTAGCCAATGCTTACACCTCCTTAGATTTTCTATATCAACGATTGAACGAATCAGACAGCAGACCTTCTTCGCTGCTGTCTAGTTAATTTGCATCCGCTTCTTGATGATATTATTTGACCATTTCATTAAAAAAATACTCGGCAAATCCTGCCAGAACTCAGGCTAATTCCATGAGAATATCCAACATCTTCTGTGTATTATTCATAAAAGCTCGCATAATTTGATAATGTTCTATTTCTTCATACTTAACAATTTTAAATCCATCTTGAATCTGATATATTCGCGCCTGGGGATAAGCCATTATGATGGGAGAATGAGTGGCAATGATAAACTGCGACCCTTGATGAACCAATTCATGTAATCTCGTTATCATTGACATTTGCCGCGAAGGTGATAAAGCGGCTTCAGGTTCATCTAGAATATATATCCCTTTCCCTCGAAATTTATTTTGAAAAACTGCAAAGAATGATTCTCCGTGAGATTGTTCATGGAGAGACCGGCCTCCATAGAAATTGATTAATGGCGGTCCAAAGGAAGGTTCTGAATCTAATTTATCGATATTCGTCGCCAAATTATAAAAACTTTCAGCTCGTAAAAAAAAGCCATCTTCCGGGCTTTTCAAGCCTTTGACTAATCTAATGTATTGATTCAAGTTGGAATGAGTTGCTTTCGAAGAAAAATTAAAATTCTTAGTGCCCCCTTCAGCATTAAAGCCATAGGCGACTGCTATTGATTCCAAGATAGTTGACTTCCCCGAACCATTTTCTCCAACAATAAAGGTTACTTGAGGATGAAATGATAGAGTTTCCAAATTCCTAATTGCGGCTAAATCGAAAGGATATTCGGTGAATGTGGGAACCTCTGCTCGATTTAATCTAACAGATCTTATGTACTGGTCCGATCTTCTTGATTCCATCTCCCCTAATGCACCCCAATCTTATCCGGCGGAAAACACCTCTGCACTTCTTGAAAAAGCAATTCATACTTCTCTGGGTTCTCTAACGCTCTCTGTGCCATCTGATAGGCCTTCTCGACAAGGAGCCCATCTCGCGAGAGATCAGCCAGACGTAATTCGGCCAAACCGTGTTGCCTCGTCCCTAATAGTTCCCCCGTTCCACGCAAGCGCATATCTTCTTCGGCAATTTTAAAACCATCTTCGGTTTCGCAGAGAACATCTAAACGACGACTGTTATTTCCAGCCATCAAAAAGCAATAAGACTGTTCACTCCCTCGTCCTACTCGTCCTCTAAGCTGATGTAACTGGGCGAGCCCGAACCGTTCTGCCGACTCGATCACCATCACAGAGGCTTTAGGAACATTAACCCCAACTTCAATCACAGTCGTTGCAACCAGAATATCAATCTCCCCGGCGTGAAAAGCAGTCATGATCGATTCTTTTTCCGCCCCCTTCATTCTTCCATGCAGAAGGGCGACACGACGCTCTGGAAACCGAACCTGAAGATCTGCCGCACGTTGCGTGGCAGAAATTAGATCGAGGGTCTCGGATTCCTCCACCAGTGGGCAGACCACATAAATCTGCAACCCTAGGTTGATTTGTTCATCCAGGAATTTTTCCATCTTTGGACGTTGTCGTTCCGTCAATTTTCGAGTAATAATGGTCTTTCGTCCGACTGGCATTTCGTCAAGTACCGAGAGCTGCAAATCCCCGTAGAGTGTCAAAGCTAAGGTCCGTGGAATCGGCGTCGCTGTGAGCACTAAAACATGAGGACTTTCACCTTTACTCTGAAGTAGAGTACGCTGCCGTACCCCAAAACGATGTTGCTCATCCGTAATGGCCAGACCCAGGGCTTTAAATACCACGGTCTCTTGAATAAGGGCATGGGTGCCCACGACGACTTGCGCCGTTCCATCTGCAATCTCTGCCAAAATCCCTTCCCGGAGACCTTTACTTTGACTCCCTAGCAAACAAACCACTGAAATACCCAGAGGGGTGAACACTTTCTCAAGGGACTTCAAATGCTGTAAGGCTAAGATTTCAGTGGGGGCCATCATTGCTCCCTGGTACCCTGATCCCACCGAGCGTAACAAGGCGGCCATGGCAACCGCCGTTTTGCCTGATCCTACGTCCCCCTGAACCAAGCGTGCCATTCCTTGTGATTTTTTCAAATCTTGGGATATTTCATGGATAACTCGTTGTTGGGCTGACGTCAGTTGAAAGGGCAAGCCCTTGTAAAAACTCTGGAGCAAACCCTCTCCCCCGATAAGCGGAGGGCTTCCCTCCCGGGCCAGGCCTTGACGCAATCCAGCAACTGCTAGTTGCAGAAAGAGAACCTCTTCCCATACCAGTCGGTTTCTAGCTCGAGACAGATTGGCATAATTCTTAGGAAAATGAATTTCTCGATGGGCTTGAGAACGCCCCATCCATTCTCGCAATTCTTCTTGGGGGAGGATCTCAGGAAACCCTTCTTCCACTTGATGCAAAATACTTTGCATGATACTGCGTATTACTTTTGAGGATAAACGCGCTGTTTCTGAATAAATCGGTAAAATAGTTTCTGAGTCTTGTTTATGCACATTCTCGAGACTACTTGCACCAACCTTTTCAATATCTGTCGCTAATATTTCCGGTACCTGTTGCTGCCAGCGCACCTTCCCCGTCACAATCACTTGAGTTCCCACAGGGTATTGTTTCAAAATAAACGTTTGATTAAACCAGGTCGCGTGGAACAAACGCCCTTGTTGCTCGATACTTAACTTAACGACTTTCAGCTTGCCGCTTGTCACATGCCCTGCAACTACTTTACCCTCAATGGTCGCCACTTCTCCGTCATTCAACTCTGCAATCATCCGCTTGCGACGATCTTCATACCGCCGTGGATAATAAAGCAGCAAGTCATGGACATTCTGTATCCCTAATTGCTCAAGTTGCTTCGCTCTTTCCGGACCAACCCCTTTTAAGTATTGGAGGGGCCTTGTTCGCAAGGAAGTACTGCTACGTTTTTTATGTATTTCCTGGACTTGGACACTGTGGTTTTCATCTTCTCCGCTCTTAATCGAGATCTCCTGCTTTTGGGGTGTTTTTTGCTCTTCTGACCTCTGCTTTTCCGTTAGTTCCTGATATTGTACCTGATCGAGTTTTTCAAGCTTATTCTCATTCTCAGGTTGTCCCTTTTTCTCGGGTTCTTCAACCTGTTTCTTCTGTGATCCAATATCCTCTTTTGTTGGTACACTTTGAGGGATAATATCCTCTGCCTCAAGCAGAACTTCTTGTATGAAGCGGCGGAGTTCAGAAAAAGCTTCTCTACGCCGAAGCGGGCTCCAGGTTGGATAGTTCTGAGCTAACTTTCCCAACAACTCCATGTCCTTTCCAGGAAAGAGCTGTTCCAGACGAGGGAGGATTCCCCGCAAAAATACATTAAATCCTCCCAACACCCCGGTATTCGTGAACCCTTGTTTTTCTTCTGCGGAAAGCGCCCGTTGAAAGTTATTAAGCACGAGCTGAATCTGAGTTAAGTTCATAGAAAATCAGCCCGAATTCGCCGTCCTGTGGGTGTTACCGCAAGCCCACCTTGCGCTGTTTCCTTCAACGAGCAAGGCATTTGTTTTCCTATCTCGCCCATGGTATCAATAACTTCATCAATAGGGATCGCACTCTTGACACCCGCCAGCGCCATTTCAGCTGCTGCCAAAGCAATCGTTGCTCCCGTTGCATTTCGTTTGACACAAGGAACCTCAACCAGTCCACCGACAGGATCGCAAACTAAACCCAGCATCGATTTCATGGCGATCGCTGCAGCATCGGCCGTCTGCCTCGGCGATCCACCCGCCAATTCCACAGCTGCCGCTGCTGCCATCGCTGCAGCAGACCCGATTTCAGCCTGACATCCACCCTCAGCTCCCGAGACACTAGCCCGCTCCGCAAGAATCATTCCTAATCCCGCCGCAGTAAAAAGGGCCAGTAAGAGTTCCTTCTCCGAGACTTGACGGGACTCCTCAACCGCTAACAAAACTGCTGGCAGTACCCCGCAGGAACCCGCAGTTGGTGCAGCAACTATTTTACCCATGCAAGCGTTAATTTCCGCTACAGCAAGTGCTTTAGAAATTGCCCCACTCATGACTTCACCCACTAAGCTTGCGCCGTTTTTTCGGTAACTCTCAACCTTTACTGCGTCCCCTCCTACCAAACCCGATAAAGAACGACGTTCCCCGATTAGACCGGCTGCGACGGATTCTCTCATAACCTTCAAGTTTGTGCTCATTCGTTGCATTAACGCTTCTTCCGATTGCTCTAATTCCTCTATTTGGTCTTGGAGAATAACTCCACTAATTTTCAGCCCTTTTGTTTCTGCCTCGATAACCCAATCTTCGTAGGCGCGCATAATTCGTTGCCTCCTATAAATTCACAAGGGCTCAATAGCCAATGCCTGATTAATTTTAGGTAGTTTTCTTAATAAACCAAGGACAGCCTCGTCAATTTGTTGATCTGTCTCTAAGACCATGAGCGCTTGAGCTCCCCTCTTTTCACGGGAAACCAACATTCGCGCAATGTTGATCTGGGCCGTCGTCAGAAGAAGCGTCACTTGCGCAACAACTCCTGGAATATCTTGGTGCAGGATGACTAAGGTGGGGTAGTCTCCTTTTATTTCTACTTGAAAACCATTGATCTCCTGAATGACAATTGTCCCTCCTCCAACAGAGGACCCTGTAACCTGAACCTGGCCTTTGGTCTTAGATATCAAGTCAAACTTCACGCTGTTTGGATGGACATCTCCCAGGTCCCCCGTTTTAAAACTAAAATTCAGTCCGCGCTCTTGAGCGATTTTGAGAGAATCCGGTATCCGTTCGTCATCGGGATTCATGCCTAACAGCCCCGCAACCAAGGCCAAATTTGTGCCATGCCCTTTCCCCGTCTTAGCAAATGAACCATGTAGAATGATCGTCCCTTCTACTGGTTCTTCTCCTAAAATCTTTCTGGCCATCACACCCAAACGGACTGCACCCGCCGTATGAGAGCTTGACGGACCCACCATGATCGGACCTAAAAGATCAAAAACATTACTCTTACTCACAACTGTTATTACCTCCTATGAATCAGTGATATTGCACAACGGCATGGGGGTCTATAAAAAACCTCCGGAAAAATTCCGGAGGATAACCTATTCCACACCCAAAATATAATAGTAGAGCGGTTGCCGACCGGGATGAACCTCAACTTCAACCCTCGGATTCTCTTCCTGCAGCCACTTCTGGAGTAATTCAACTTCTTCTTGTTTTGTTTCTTCTCCATAAAATATTGTGACCAAATCATGGGTTTTCCATTCCATCTTTTCCAAGGTCGACTGTGCTACCTTAAATAAGGATTCTCCTGTAGTAACTATCACATCATCTACTAGACCTAAAATATCTCCATCTGAAATGCTTAAATCTCCATACTGTGAATCACGAACAGCATAAGTCACTTCACCAGAGCGAACATTTCCCAGTCCTCGTTCCATACTTTTCAGGTTAGTCTCTGCATCTCCGTCTGTATTCAGGTTTAGAAGTGCAGCAATTCCTTGGGGGATTGATTTACTGGAAATGACATGAACGACTCGGTCCTGTACGACATCTTTAACTTGACGAGCGGCCATGACAATATTCCCATTATTGGGCAGGATGAAAACTTGACGTGCCGGAACCTTCCGAACCGCTTCAGCCAGATCTTCAGTACTCGGATTCATGGTTTGTCCGCCGAAGACAACTTCATCAGCACCTAAGCTTATAAATACATCGGAAATCCCTTGCCCCATGGCTACAGCAACGACTCCAAATTCCTTCAGAGGTTGAACCTCATTCTGAGTCTCTGTCAGGGCATCAACGGAATCTGTCGATTCAGCTTTTGTCGCATGAGCCATGTTCTCGTTTTGCTCTAACATGTTGTGAATTTGAACTTGGTGAAGCGTACCCCACTGTATAGCATAATCCAGGATTTTTCCCGGATTTTTAACATGCACATGAATCTTTACCACTTCAGCTGTTCCAACGACCAGGAGGCTGTCTCCACGATCGCTCAAATCCTGTCTCATTTGGTCTATCCGTAAATCAGAACCCTTGACCAAAAACTCTGTACAGTATGGATAGTCCAGGCTTTCAATCTGCATAAACTCTCGTTTTGAATCATGATCTTCACGTTCAGTCGGCGTGGTCACTGGTACGGATAGTGTATCAGGAATGTGCGTTTCGCCAGTTAAGACTGCGATCCATCCGCCCAAAATAATCAGGAATCCTTGTCCTCCCGCATCAACAACCCCCGCTTGTTTTAATACTGGCAGCATATCCGGGGTTTTTGCTAAGCACTTCATTCCCTTTTGATGTGCTTCTTGAAGTGTTTCAAGCAGTGAGCCTCCCCCCTTAGCCGTGGCTAAGGCAGCTCGTGCCGCTTCCTTGGAAACCGTCAGTATCGTACCCTCAACCGGCTTCATAACCGCTTTATACGCCGTATCTACTCCCGATTGCATCGCTTGTGCCACTTGAAGAGCATTTGCTGATTGTAATCCATCAAGTCCCTTGGCAATGCCACGTAAGAGCTGAGACAGAATTACTCCCGAGTTACCGCGAGCTCCCATTAAGGATCCCATAGAAGCTGCTGCTGCCACCTCACTGATAGCTAAGCCGGATACTTTTTCGCAATCCCTGGCGGCTGATTGAATGGTTAAAAACATGTTTGTGCCTGTATCTCCATCTGGTACAGGAAAAACATTTAAAGCATCTACATCGTGTTTTTTTGCTTCTAAGGACTTCGCCCCTGCCGTCATCATCAGTTTCCATAGTTGTCCGTCCAGGACTTTCATATTATGTGTAGCTGCTGGTCTCAAAACCGCATCCCCCTACTCTTATGCTCTACTCTAAGATGCGAACACCTTTGACGTTCACATTCACTTGGGACACGTTTAATCCCGTAAGCTTTTCTGTAGTATAACGGACGCGCTCCATTACACTTGATGCAACTTCAGAAATCTTAACACCATACCCGACAACGATATAGAGATCAATCACAAGTTCATTATCTTTATTGGTAACCACTACTCCACGGGCCAAATTTTCCCGTCCTAATAAATCTGCAACTCCGTCCGTAATTTTGCGTGATGCCATACCTACTAAGCCGTAACACTCAATCGCGGTAGCACCTGCAATCGTGGATATGACTTCTTCAGAGATTTCAATTTTACCTAAATGATTAATAATTTCTTTTGCCATTTAAGGACCCTCCCCTTCCGGTATCGTCCACGTTGACCCTATTCTACCAAGGAAATGAGAAATGTTCAAAGAAAAACTCAATATTTCTTAACAAAAACTATTTATCCGTCTAAAGGCAACTTCCAAAAGATACTTTCACGATCCACTAAGAAAATTCATTAGTAAACCTTGCCAACCAGTAAGACTTTTGATAGAATGTATTAGTGTCATTTCGGTTGCAAAGGAGGTTTAGCACATGGCTAGAGTATGTGCAATATGCGCCAAAGGAGTAGTCACCGGATTTCAAGTGAGTCACTCTCATATACGGACAAAGCGAACATGGAAACCAAACTTACAAAGCGTTCGTGCTATTGTGAACGGCACTCCTGCCCGGATCAAGGTTTGTACTAGATGTTTACGTTCCGGAAAAGTTCAACGCGCTAGCTAATGAATCAAAAGCTCGACATTATGTCGGGCTTTTTTCATACCCACAATTCCATCCCCCTGCAAGTCGGGGACGGTTCTCGACTTGTACTTAACTTACACACCCTCCATATTAGTTCGAAACCCAAGCGCCAACAGCGCTGTTGAGAGCGAAGCAATTCAACTGTTTCACGCCCTAGTCGTTCCAATCCACCTTCGTTCCCATTCTACGTCGACCCCAGCTCAGAGGATGTGATTTTACGGAGCGAACCCGTTAGGCATAGTCGCGATCAACCATGCTTAGATTACTCGGGGCCAGAACGGCATAGGGCTTGTCCATGGATGGACTGATGTCGCGGTGCCAAGGATGGCAAGGAGCGACTCACATTCAGAAAGCCCAGAGGTTTGCCGTTCTCGCCGAGTAATCAAGCATGGTAGCGACGGCGCCGTGGGTGAGCGAAGTAACTTCACATCCTCGCCTTAACATCCGCCCCATCCTCCCCATCACGCCCTCTCCAAAATTTGTTGAAGTTCTTCCGCATTAAATTGATAATGTTCATTGCAAAAATGGCAAATCATTTCGGCATTTCCGTCCGAGATTAGGTCTGCTATTTCTTTTTTTCCGATCGAAACCAAAGTATCACCTAACCGTTCCTTGGAACATGTACAACAAAACGTCACCTTACGGCGTTCTAAAACGCGATAAGAAAGTTGCCCCATCAAAAGACCTAGTAATTCCTCTAGAATTTGGTTCTGAGCAATTAGTTCACTAATCCCAATCTTCAAGTGTCCAAGTAGATTTTCAATAGCCTGGATATCCTCTTCTGTCGCTCCAGGCAAGGGTTGAATTAAAAGCCCCCCTGCGCCTGCTACATGATAGTCTTTTTCAACCAATACACCTAGCAGCATAGCAGAAGGAATCTGCTCAGAGGTCAATAAATAATGAACGAGATCTTCTGCGACCTCACCACTCACCATCGGAACCGTCCCAGTAAAAACCTCGCCATTTTGCAAGCTTCGGCTTACAGACAACTCCCCAAGACCAACCGCAGCCCCCACGTCAAGTTTCCCTGAAGCTTTAAGCGGCAAATCCACCAAAGGTTCCCTAACATAACCCCGAACCTCTCCCCGCGCATTTCCTACGGCCACAACCCCTTCTAAAGGGCCGTCTCCCAATAAGCGCAAAGTGATACTCTCTGTCCCTTTAAGAGAACTAGCAAGAATAAGAGTCCCTGTCATCAACCTGCCCAGCGCCGCCGTAGCAACGGTCGACATCCCATGACGCCTACGAGCTTCTTCCACCGTATCCGTCGTCCTCGCCAAAACCCAACGGACCTTCCCGTCAAGCATAGTCCCAATCAAAAGTTCATCCTGCTTCATAATCGACTTCCTTTATTAAAATTTCAAGTGCAAGTCAGGGACGGTTCTTAACTTGCATCCCTAACCTTCATTCCATCACCCGATAAATATCATCTATAGTATTCCCTAAAACACAATCATTAACTGTTACTATTCTAGGAAGTATTTTTCACTTTTTTGTCAGTTCTAATTAATTACACGTAGAGTTTACGACATTTACAGGTGGACCAAGGAACCCACGATCATTTCAATAAGTCGGGATAATCCCGCATTCCATGAAGTACTCTGTATACTACGACCTCGTCATTAATTACCTTATAAAAAGCGATGTAGCTGTCTATAATCAGCATACGGTATTCCTGTTTTGCCAACTCACTATCCGGTACGATTTTACCGATGTACGGATGCTCTGCAAGCGTATCAATTTTGCCAGTAATCTTGTCGGTCATTGCAAGCGCTGATGTCAGACTGTCTTCTGCAAAGTAAAAGAATATTTCCACAATGTCCTCACGAGCAATCTGTAATATCGCAATCCTATACTTGCTCATTGTGCAGACCTTTGATATATTCTCTCACCTCATCTGTAGTGTAGGTTGGTGCGCCGCTAAGACGTTGTTGTTCGGCCTCTAACAGTTTGGCTCTTAGGTTAAGCATTGCTTCCCTACGTTCAAACGCAACAATGCTCATTACAACCAACTCGCCCTCACCATTTTTGGTCAGATAAACAGGTTCAGACCTTTCTTTACATATTCTTGTTATTTCACCAAGCTCTGTCCTCAGGGCAGATGTGGGTTTAATAATCATTGTTCATCACTCCTAGGCAAAATTCCGACTTAATTATGCTCTTATTATATGCTAGTTTTGGCACAGTTATCAACAGGATATCAATAAAAGCAGATCCTACACTTGCTCTTCTTAGATCTGAATAATGTTTTCATTTGGTATAACCAGATCATATAAGGGCTCCTTAGTGTATTTTCATTTTCTAAACATATCAAAAAAGTATCAGGCACGCATAATTATAATATTAGTTACATTCCCGTATATTGATAGCAAATATTATATGAAATATATAGTAAATTATGGCTTCCAAATCTCTTTATTATCCTTTGCCTGCCATCGAACTAAGGAAACTCAAAATGGCCACACTCCCCGGTATGGAAATGCGGCCAGATGTGCCGATTTGCTATACTCATGTTTTTGACGGTTCTTTAGCCCCGAACCAATTCAACCTTGTAGCGCTTTGTTTCTTGCTGTGTAAAATGAATACTTCGGATTTGCCCCAGACTTTGTCTCGCCGAAGGAGTCCATTTAATTTGCATTATAACAGTCCTTTTTCTATAGCCTCTATAATGTCATCGGTTGAGTAAACCACTCCATTGGAAATATCTTCTTTCGCTTGCATAATCAAGGTTTTAAGTTCCATGTCGCTTTCAATTTCCTCTTGTACCATGTTTTCCAGCGGCTTGATTAAAAAATGCTTGCCTTCGATATCTACAATTGTATCTTTATTATTGTGGAACCACGTTTTAAATAATGCTGCGTTATTGCCTTCAAGCTTTTTCAGCATACGGAAAGTTCCCTCCTTCAACTGGTTCGGACGGTGCCGTGGGTGAGTGGAGCAACATCACGCCCTCCCGTCGTTCCCACCCCCGTTGGGAATAACCACCATCACCCACCCCTGATGCACCTCAATCACGGCCTCCCCACCAAGAAAGACATTACTAATCCCCCGCGGGGAATCTTGATAAAGCACACCCCGATCAAGCGGATAATACAACCCCTCAGTCGTGACGACCGCCTGCTCTGATAAAGAGATCAAAGAGAGTTCCTGCCCCCGTGATGCGCTAATCTCTTCCCGACCTTGCAGGACCCACATTTCGTGTTCAGGATCAACCAACCGAATCCGATACCCTTTTCGCGCGTAGGCCAGCATTAGGGCGATATTACCCAAAAAATGATCGATTCGATTTCCAGTTGCCCCATACAACCAAATATCTCGTTCCCCGACGAGATCAGCCATTTCCACGGCCCTTAAAAACGCCAATTCAAGATCCGTCTCATCCTTTTCACTCGGATACCGCTCAATTATGCATCCCGAAGTTTCACATTGACTTAGGTTCTCAGGAGAAATCGAATCTAAGTCCCCTATCACAAGATCCGGCATACACTCAGAAAGGGCGGCATAATTTGCCCCCCCATCCGCACATATTAAGAAATCGACCTCATTCAGAACATGTTTTCCCCATTTAGAATCCCAAACACCATTTGCCAAGACTGCAATTTTGAATTTATTCACCCTTGATCAAAACCGCTGCATGCCGAATTTTAGCCACGGCTAGTTTCGGATCAGCTTGAGCGAATACAGCGGCACCCGCCACCAGAATATGGGCACCCGCTTTGGCAACCGCTGCTGCTGTTTCGAGGTTAATTCCCCCATCAACTTCAATCAAGCAAGACGAGTGGGTTTGTTCTAAATGGCGATGGAGTACCTGAATCTTAGGAAGAACATTCGGAATAAACTTTTGTCCACCAAACCCAGGGTTCACCGTCATTAATAAAACCATATCCAAATCTTGTAGAATATACTTGATACCGTCCAGCGGAGTTGCTGGATTAAGGGCGATTCCCGCTGTCATCCCATGCTCTTTGATTTGCTGGATCACACGATGGGCGTGGCGGGACGTTTCTAAATGAAATGTAATATGATTCGCACCAGCGTCCGCAAAATCCACAATGAATTTCTCTGGCTCTTCAACCATCAGATGAACGTCAAAGCGCATTTTGGAATGACCCCTGAGGGATTTTACTAAAGCAGGTCCAAAGGTAAGATTCGGGACAAAGTGCCCGTCCATAATATCGATATGTAATACTTCAGCACCTGCCTCCTCTACCAACTGGACTTGGTCACCGAGACGGGAAAAATCGGCGGATAAAATTGAAGGGGCAATCTGAATCACATTAATACTTCCTCTCTGCTTCCATTACTTCTTGCAAAAATATTAGGTAGTGCTCATATCGAGAAGGAGAAATCTCTCCCTTTTCAAGCGCAGCTTTGATGGCACAATTAGGTTCTTTGTCATGCAGACAGCTGCTGAAGCGGCACTGGCCACGACGTGAGGCAAATTCAAGAAAAAAGTCTGATAAATCTGCGCGTTTCATAACTGGCATAGCCAGGGCAGAAAAACCCGGGGTATCCGCTACAAGCCCCCCAGCACAAACCATCAATTCCACATGGCGTGTGGTGTGGCGGCCGCGCTTAGACTTAACGCTTATATCTCCAATTTTCAGGTTCTTACCTGGTGATAAGGCATTGAAAAGACTCGATTTTCCTACTCCGGAAGGTCCTGCAAGAACGCTAATTTTCTTGCTCAACCGAGACCCAAATTCTTCAACTCCTTGACCCGTTTTATTGGAGACTTCGAACACTGTGTATCCTATATTGCGGTAGACATCACTTATTGAAGGGACTTCTGTGTCGTTGCTTAAAGCATCCTCTTCTATTTTATCTAATTTAGTAAAGACTATAATAGGTTCGATTTCTGCTTCAGTGACCTGAATCAATAAACGATCTAAAAGATTCCGATCTGGCTTAGGAGAAGTCAGAGCAAAGACCAAAATAGCCTGATCTACATTGGCTATCGCCGGGCGACTTAAACTGTTACGCCTGGGTTCTACTGCTTCAATCGTCGCCTTGTCTTCCCCTTCGGGAAGAATGACCACCTGATCGCCAGGTATAAACTCCTGATCTTTAATACGAAAGCGACCGCGTAAGGAACATTCCCATACTCGGTCTTCCGCATAAACATAATAAAATCCGCCATATCCTTTGAGTAAGACTCCTTTGATCATAAATACCTCACTATAATTATCGTGTACGAAGCTCGATCTAAATTAATAGTTCTTAAGTTTACCATTCTTTCGAATGAATACCAGAGACCTGGGCAATCGATACTGGATTCTTGCTTGCCAGGGCACCTATTCCTTGGGCAAGCGGTCCAGGTCCACGCGAAACAACAATCGTTACTTCAGTCCCCTGCTGAACTGCCTCTCCAGGGTTAGGAAGGGTTCTCATCACCACATCGATTGGGAAAGTCGTAGAGTCCTCGGTTTCAATCTTTAAAATCAGCCTATTCTGTTCAACGAGTATCGTCTGCGCTTCTGCAGATGTTTTCCCGATCACACTGGGCATATTAATTGAAACTAATTGTGGTCCAGTACTGATGGTTAAATGAATCTCCCCGTTTTTAGGCCAAGAGGCTTTTGGCGCAGGATTCTGATCAATAACAGCATCTTTAGGCACATTAGCATCCGGCTTGGATTCAAAGGTTATCTTTCCGGTAAAGCCAGCATTTTTAATAAGGAATACGGCATTATCCTTTGACATTTGTCCTATCTTGACATCTGGGAATTCCGCGATATCGACGCCTTTGCTGACTACAATTTTAACAGCCCGACCTTCTTTAACTGATAACCCTGCCTTCGGATCCTGGTCAATAATGCGATCTTTCTCGACTTGATCACTGAACTGGAAGGTGGGCTCAGGGCTTAGACTTAGTTTAGCCTTATTTATATAGTCTTCTGCAACAGGCACAGTTTTCCCAACTAAATCGGGAACCGTGGTTGGTGGTACCGCAAAAATACTCTTTAACCACAGCACTCCACTTAGCAAGGAGAAAAGAAGGACGAGACCCCCAATAATCCATAGCCTACGCTGCTTATTTTTAGACTTGGCTGGAATAGAGTCCTTTACTCCGATCGGTGCCAGAACTTGAACCATCCCTTTGTGAGTCTGAGTGGCTTCAGAATCATCCCCTTGAAAGGCCTCAAGTCGCGTAATCGGTCGACGGTTCTGAATGTGGTTCAGGTCCTCCAGGAGATCTTTAGCCGCTAAGTATCGTTGTTCAGGCGACTTAGAGATCGCCCGCATGATCACCGCTTCAAATTCCCTGCCGATCCGTGGGTTAAGCTTGCTTGGCGGAACAGGCAGTTGCTGTAGGTGTTTTAGAGCAATGGCGATAGGAGTCTCTCCATCATACGGCACTTTACCCGTCAGCAATTCATAAAGAACAATTCCCAAAGAGTAAATGTCCGATTGCTCATTACTTTGAATTCCTTTGGCTTGTTCCGGCGATAAGTAATGGACAGAGCCCACAATATCACCCGTATGGGTAACCGTAGCCGAAGAGACTGCCCTAGCGATACCGAAGTCTGTGACCTTAGTGTGTCCGTCCGCGGTCACCAATATGTTATGCGGCTTGATATCCCTATGAATAATATGGTGTTCATGGGCATTTTGGATAGCGCCAGTGATTTGGCGCGCCAGATTAATGGACTGGTCTGTGGACAAAGGGGCATACTCTCGAATAATTTCTTTAAGGTTACGACCTTCTACGTATTCCATAACGATATATTCGGTATCTCCATCTTTACCCACATCATAGATCGAGACAATGTTCGGATGAGATAAACTCGCTGCAGATTGGGCTTCCCTTCGAAAACGTCGGATAAAGTCTTCATCAGTGACAAACTGCTCCCGGAGCACCTTTATGGTTACAACGCGATTAAGCAAAACATCCTTCGCCTTATAAACGATTGCCATACCTCCAGCACCAATTCGCTCAAGGACTTCATATCGTCCCCCGAAAATTTTACTCATTATCTCTCACCTACTTTCTGGTTAGTGCTTCTTGAATGATTTGTCGTGCAATCGGAGCAGCCGCCCCTCCACCAGTTCCCCCATTTTCCACCATCACGGCAATTGCAATCCGTGGATTCTCCGCAGGCGCAAAGGCGATATACCAGGCATGCGTCGGGACATCTCCTCCTGGTTCGGCGGAGCCCGTTTTACCCGCAACTTGAACATTGGGTAAAGCACCCGGTGCAGCCGTTCCATCCGTCACAGCGGTAACCATGGCGCTGGTGATTTTATCCGCTTCTGCTTTGGAAAGAGCAGTCAACCAAGGCTGGGGCTTTTGTTTAAAGATTACATTTTGAGAAGGGTCAAGGACCCGCTCCACAAGATGGGGTGTCATAATAACTCCTTGGTTGGCGATACCCGCTGTTATTAAGGCCATTTGAAATGGAGTGACTAGAACTTCCCCCTGTCCGAAGGTACTGGCAGCCAGCAGGTTTGTGTTCAAGGTCGTGGGAATTTTCTCTGCTTTTGTAATAGAGCTTCTTGGAACATTCAGTTCAAAGGGAACCATTTGCCCAAACCCAAAACCCTTGACCGCGGCTAAGAATTTTTCATTCCCAGCCTGTACCCCAAATGTTGCAAAGTACGTGTTGCAGGATTCGGCTAAAGCCATATTATAATTAACCCAGCCATGGGCCTTATCGTTTTGTTCTCGAATAACTTGTCCATTAATAATCGTGGATCCTTGACACTCGTATAAATCTGTGGTATTAACTCCACTCCGCAATAATGCCGCAGATGTAACGACCTTCATAGTCGATCCAGGAGGATATAGGGAAGAGTAACGAGGTTCAAGTGGCCTATCCTTTTCGCGGCTTCTGATCTCATTCCAGTTCTGGTCAAGGTTATTGGGCTCAAAACTCGGTTGGCTTGCTAAGGCTAACACTTCTCCATTGCGTGGATCGATAGCCACCACTGCTCCCATTTTCCCCTTGAGTGCATTAAAAGCCAGGCTCTGTAAGCGCGAATCAAGAGTAAGTACCACATCATCCCCTTCCCGGGGAAGCGCAAAAAGTTGTTGAACTGATTGAGTGGGAGTAGGCCTTTTGAGCCCTAACAACCAATCCGCTAAGCTTCCTTCGAGACCGGATGCTCCCAATTTCACCGTCGAATAACCGAGAGCAGGCTCGTACATTTCTCCTTTTGTATAAACTCTAACCTTTTTCCCATTAATAAGCTGGGTTTTTGCAATCACTTCGCCGTTACGATCAAAAATTCCTCCCCTAGTCACACGGTTTTCCATCAGGATCATGCGACGATTGGCGGGGTGTTTCAACAAGGTATCTGCCTTAACAACTTGCCAATAGACCAAACCCAGACTCAGAACAAAAAAACTAAAGGCTATGCCCAATGCTACTTGACGTATCCCTCGCATTATGTTGCATACTCCCTTCCCTTATTCTTCGTGCTGTGGGAACTTGTTGCTGTGGCGTTGGAAATATTGAGCAGTACCCCTAGTAAGATAAAATGAACAATGAGTGAACTTCCACCATAACTCACCCACGGAAGTGGTAAGCCTGTCAAAGGAAAAAGCTTTGTAACCCCAGCCAGAATGATTAAAGTCTCTGTTCCAAGTAGAATCCCAATCCCCGCGGCTAAAATTTGCCCAAATCGATCTTTGGCCCTGATACTTACGACAAAAGCCCTCATAACCACAATCAGAAAGAGCACAAGCACAGCCATGGCCCCAGCAAATCCTAGTTCTTCTGCAATGACTGAAAATATAAAATCACTAATTGCAACGGGTACTGTGGAGGCCCCAATCCCGTTCCCTAATCCCGTTCCCAGGATATTTCCGCCACCAATAGCGAACAGAGATTGGGCAATTTGATACCCCATACCCGTCGGGTCCTGCCAAGGGTCCAGCCACACTGAAACTCTAACGCGCACATGCCTAAAGAGCATATAACCTACAGTTCCAGTCAGGAGAAAAATCGGTATAGATATTCCTAAATATAAAGCCCGCTCTGTCACCACATAGAGCATGAGCACAAAAAGCAAGTAAAATACCAAGGCAGTCCCCAAACTTTTTTGAGCGGCCAAAAGCCCAAGAACGAAGGCCACCATGATCATGAAAGGGCCTAAAGTTCGCCAATCAGGCAAAGAGAAACGTCCCCATTGCACCGTCCCTATGCGCAACAATTCCTCATTTTCTACTAAGTAGGTTGCCATGAATAAGAGCAGAGCCAGCTTAACAAATTCTTCGGGCTGAAACCCGAATCCCCAGAACTTCAGCGAGCTCGTCGCTCCACCTTCCTCAGACCCAAACACAAGAGTCACCAGCAACAGCCCAACCGCTAAAAGCCCCCAAATGTATCTAAACCTTCCGAAGGATCGATAATCACGGATTGCCCATAGAACTGTGTAAAACATCAACAAGCCGATATTCGCCCACCAGAATTGGTGCAAGGCAACCCCCGGATTAACTCGTACAACAAATACAAGACCCAAGGCCATGATGGCTTGGACGACAGGCAATATATAGGGGTCCCCTTGATAATGGAAGAGTTGTTCCATTAAGCTCCCCACAAGGACAATAGCCGTAAAGATCAGCGCTTGCCAAAAGAGGGGGCTCATAGCGCCGTCCCACTTCAATAGGCTAAGTCCCAGCCACATCATTCCTAAAACTAAAACACGCGAGGTCAAACTCAGAATCATTGGCTCACTCCATAATACAGCATAAAGCTGTGAAATTATCTGGGGCACCTCGTTCAAGTGTAACCTGTCGTAATTTCTCCAATCGTTCTTCCCAAGCGCCCGGTTCTAGAAATTCTTCAGTGAGTTCTTGGTCACTGATCATATTGGAGAAACCATCCGTGCACAGCAGGAAAACATCTCCTGTTTGCAAACCCATAGTCTGACAATCCACCTCTACGCTTGGGTCTGCGCCTACTGCCCGCATCAACACATTTCGTTGAGGGTGTTTTTTTGCTTCTTCAAGGGAGATCTGACCTAACCTCACCAGTTCACCGACGAGGGAATGGTCGGTTGTTAAGAGCGTTAATACCTCATCGCGCCATAAATAAGCTCGACTGTCTCCAACATGAGCAATCACGACTTCGCTGTTGCAAATCAGTAATACCGTCAGGGTTGTTCCCATTCCGGCATTCTCGGGTTGGTTGGTTGAGGCTTCATAAATTACTTGATTTGCTTGAGCAAAAGCCTCAGTCAACCCTTTTTCCAAAGTCTGCTCTTCAAGCTTGGCAAGTTGAGGAACTATTTTTTCCAATTCATGCAAGGCAGTCGAAGATGCTACTTCTCCCGCCTGATGCCCTCCCATGCCGTCGGCTACTGCATAGAGCCCTGCCGAGGATATCACCAGAAAAGAATCCTCGTTGTTTTTACGGACACACCCATTTTCACTAAAGCTTAGAACTCTCATTTTGCCACCTCGAGTATTGGAAGGTAATACTTCCAATTTTCACATAGTCTCCAGCAACCAGTTGCACTGAAGAATGGATTTGTTCTCCATTAACCCAGGTTCCATTCGTACTTCCCAGATCTTCCACAATCGTTTGTCCTTTTTGCAAGCGGAAAACAGCATGATCAATGGATGCAAAATGATCCGTTAAAACGATATCATTATGCTTTCCCCGTCCCAAACGCAGCCCTTTAGCATCTACCCTAAAAATTCGCCCTCTTGCCAGAGATTCCCCTCCTGTAAGGACTTCTAAACGCCCGAACTCATGCACAGAACGTTGGAAAATCCCCTTTAATTGAAGATCAGCCAACAACGCTGTAAAAATACGAAAGATAAAAAGATAGATAAGGGCGACAAAAATGAGTCGTCCAATGACTAAAACAAATTGCATACAATCCTCCAAATCGAGCCTAAGGGGCTCTTTGTATGACCAATACACTTTGTCCGATTTTTATTCGGTCCCCTGGAGCTGTGGTATGATGTGTAATTCGCTGTCCATTCACAAAGGAACCGTTTGTGCTTCCCAAATCATCCAGCCACCAACCATTCTCTCCTCCCGAAGCGATCTTCAGATGTCGACGTGAGACTTCTGGATCATGAAGTACCAAATCACATTGGCCATGACGACCAATATAAAGATCCGCCTCCTGGAGCGGGAACTTCTGTCCAATATCTGGACCTTCAATAATTTCGAGAAAGAATTCGGAATTCCTCCCTGATTTATCCCCGGCAGGGAAGTTTGTCTTGACACTTTCTCGGAAAATAGTCGTACTTTCTCTCCAATTCGATCGGTTAGAAGGGGCATCTTCCGTTTCTACTCCTTGATCATTGAGTTCATCATCTCCCCAGTCGACCACGATTGAATCATCAAAATCAGTTTCAATCACCATCTGTCTAGGATTGACCGTCTCATCCGCATGTAACTCAACGGCAGGTTTAGTTAGAAATGTATAGCCGTTTCGCTCTGCTTCGGCAAATAAATATTTTGAGAGTTCAATCAAAAACGCATCCCCGAAACTGGCTATTGGCCCCCAATCACTGGAATGGAGATAGACCCGGTAGATATTCGGAACATAAACCTGTGAAATACTGACTTGCTTATTTTTAAGCATTGCCTTCACAAGTTCTTTAGCAATTTCTACAGGTTGAAGCCGGGTTGCACCTTTTTTAAATGCTTCGGTAAAAAGAAATTCGGCCATCCCCTCAAATCGGGCCAATAGGCTCATGACTAATCACCCTCCCACAGTCGACGAAGTTGTCCACAAGCTGCATTAATGTCAGCCCCCCGCTCTTCACGTGACGATACGGCTATCCCGGCATCTTCCAGCACTTGGGTAAACTCCATTATCTTCTCAGAATTGGGACGCTCCATCCCAGTACCCTCCACCGGATTTACCGGAATTAAATTTACGTGTCCTAATTGTCCCTTTAGTAATCTGGCCAGGGCCGCAGCTTCCTCCCGCCTCGTATTATCTGCAGTCAAGGCTACTTCGAAGGTAATCCGACGATGCGTGATTCGTGAGTACTCACGACAGGCTTCCATCAGGAGAGCCAGTGGATAACGACGATTCATGGGGATTAAATTATTCCTAATTTCATCCTGTGCTGCGTGAAGGGATACTGCCAAACCCACTTGGGGATTATCCTTTGCCAATTGAATAATTCGGGGTACAACCCCACAGGTTGAAATCGTCATCCGGCGCATGCCAATGGCCTGTCCTTGCTCATGATTCAAAAGTTTGATTGCTTTTAGGACATGATCATAATTAAGAAGTGGTTCCCCCATCCCCATAAAGACAATGTTGGTCACCTGGAAATCCGGATCTTCCTGCCTGACCAGATGGGTAATATCCAGAACTTGCCCCACGATCTCAGCCGAACTCAAGTTTCTGCGGAAGCCTTCTAATCCAGTCGCACAAAATGTGCATCCGACCGCACATCCAACTTGAGTGGAAACACAGACCGTATGCCGATCCCGCGCTGATTTGCGCGAATAATCCATGAGAACACACTCAATCATCTCTCCATCTTCAAGACGGAATAGATACTTGCGCGTGCCATCCTTTGAACGCTGTTCGTGCACATGTTTCAAAGAATATAGATGCATTCTGGATCTTAACGTTTGCAGGTCACTCTTGCTAATGTTCCTAATCTCATCCCAGGTAAGCACTGCTTTTTGCTGCACCCACTGAAATAACTGAGTCCCTCGAAATTGTTTTATACCCAACTCTCGACAGATCTCTATCAACTCATCTTCTAAACAACCGCGCAACTCAATAATTTCCATAATATATATTATTCACCCAATTCGATCCAATTAAACTTCCCTGTAAAGAAGTTAATACTTTTTAACTAGTACGGCGAAATTTTGCTAAGAAAAACCCATCCATCTCATGACGATTCGGCAAGATCTGAAGCATTCCTTTATTCGCCTGTTGAATATCTCGCGGATTCTCAAGTTCAAAGGGTAAGCTTTCTGCCAAGTTGACTGGTTCAAATTCCGGATGTCCGGAGCGAAACCTCTTGACCAATTCAAAGTTTTCTTCCGGTTCCGTCGTACAGGTTGAATAGACTAAATCTCCTCCAACGTCCACACAAGACGCTGCCCGTTCTAAGATGGCTAATTGAAGGGTAGGGAACTCTTTTAGATCCTCTTCCTCCCTTTGCCAACGCAGGTCGGCCCTGCGTCGCAAAACCCCCAAACCAGAGCACGGAGCATCCACCAATACGCGCTGTTGGGAGCCGAGTCTTACACCGGGCAAGTCCCGAGCATCCCCTAGCTGAGGTTGTATGATTTTGATCCCCAGCCTTTGGGTTAATTGTTGAATGAGGTCAAGTTTGTGCGAATGGATATCAAAGGCCAGAATTTCCCCTTTATCCTCCATCAGCTGAGCTAAGTGAGTTGCCTTCCCACCAGGAGCGCTACAAGCGTCCAACACATGTTGCCCAGGTTGAGGATTAAGGACATGAGCGACTAGTTGCGAGCTTTCGTCCTGAACGGTAAATAACCCCTCCTTGAAACTCTCAAGTCGATCGAGTGCACTAAAGTTTTGAATTTTCAAACTCTCAGGGATCCGAGTTCCTAATTCGACCGTGATTCCTTCCTCGATAAGACGATCTCTTAAATTCTCACGTGAGATCTTTAAAGTGTTTGTCCGAATCCAAGTATGAGCTGGTTCATTATTAGCTATACATAAGGCTTCTGTTTCCTCTTGACCCCAACGTTTTAGCCAACGCTGAATCATCCATTCAGGATGCGAATAACGCACGGAAAGATAGCGCACAGTTTCGCGCTTGGAATCCGGCCAGGGAAACTCCCAGGCAGTACTCATTACTTTTCGTAAGACTACATTTACCAGCCCTGTATACTTCGGGTAACCTTTGGCTAATTCTACACTTTCATTGACTGCAACCGCTGGGGGAACCCTATCGGCATAAAGCAATTGAAAAGCGCCAATCCGCAAAATTGCCCTGACTTCATGGGGAAGTACTGACATTGGCTTGCTTAAATACCTTCGCAAAGCATAATCCAAGGTGAGTCTATGTTTGAGCGTGCCATTGACTAATAAGGTCACAAATTGTCGGTCTCTAGAATCCGTTAGCCTGCCAATATTGTTTTGTAATAAAAGATTGGCATAAGCCCCTTCGACCTCAACTCGAGTTAACATCTGCACGGCCATGCTTCGGGCTGTTAGATTAATCATCGCTTCTCCCCCGCGCAATTAGAATGAATCTTACTAACTGAAGAACCGCAGCCAGAGCAGCCGCCAAGTAAGTTAGGGCCGCAGCATTTAACACCGAACGGGCACCGCCCAATTCATTCCCTCCGAGCATACCTCTCTCTTGAAGAAGTGACATCGCTCTACTGCTGGCGTTATATTCTACCGGCAGTGTAATCAACTGAAAAATTACCGCAAAGGTGAACGCCAAGATTCCCAGCTGTAGAAGCCAGTCTACGCTTGGCACGAAAAGACCCACCATGATCAAGATCGGGCCCGCTCCACTGCCGAAGTTAGCCACGGGAACAAAGGTTGATCGAAGTTGCATCGGAAAATATCCTGAGGCATGTTGCAAGGCATGGCCTGTTTCATGAGCGGCTACTGCTACAGAGGAAAGTGAGTTGCCATGATAAACGTCCTCACTAAGCCTAATAACCCTGGTACTTGGATCGTAATGGTCGGAAAGACGACCTCCGATCGGTTCTACTCGCACATCGTATAATCCACCACTGTTCAAGAGCTCCCGGGCAGCCTGCGCCCCAGTCAGCCCTGCCTCTGAACGGATTTTCGAATACTTTTTGAAAGACGAAGAAATTCGATATTGCGCAAATAGGGAGAGTAAGATGGCAGGAATTAAGAGAACCATAGTATCATCCCAAAAAAACATTATAACACCTCCGTATTATCTACTTTCTAGCAGCCCCTTAATATATGGGCGTTTTTTAGGCTTTGCTACAACGAGGGGGTAGATACCCACTGTTGTCTCCAAAACCAGCTTTACTGAAGAGTCCACTAATCTATTTTCCCAAATTGTTCTCCAGCCTCACCGTGTCGACCCATGAAAAAACTTTTGGCAGGCATACTACGTTTTCCTGCTGGTTGGACTTCCAAAATCCGCAAGATTCCTTCCCCTGTCTGCACCAGCAAACCATCTCCGCTGAGTTGGATAATTTGTCCCGGAGTTGTTAGTTCCGAACTCTTTTCGACGGTCAGAAAAGGAGCACTTCGCCAAATCTTAAGATTCTCCCCTCTGAAGGTCGTGTAGGCTCCCGGCCAAGGATTTAAACCCCTGATTTGATGATGAAGATCAACAGCGCTACGTGACCAGTCTAGGCGTTCGTGTTCACGTTTCAGGAGGGGAGCATAATTTGTTTCACCTGTTTGTGGTCTCTGAATTAATCTTCCCAATTCTAACTCCTGCAACGTTTCTATCAGCAGTTCCGCTCCCAAAGTCGCTAATTGATCATGAATTTCGCCTGTGGTTGCCTCTTCAGAAACTTCAATTTCTCGTTTCAGCAACATGTCCCCCGTATCTAAGCCTTCGTCCATCAACATCGTGGTTACTCCTGTTAGGGTTTCCCCCTTCATCAGCGCCCAATGAATAGGGGCAGCCCCCCGGTAAGCAGGAAGTAGAGAAGCATGAACGTTAATACACCCTTTTAAAGGGATCTGTAAAATATCCTTGGATAGAATCTGTCCGTAAGCAACAACAATAATACTATCTGGGGCCAGATCCTTTAGCAATTGAATTTCCTCAGGTGTTTTTATTTTTAAAGGTTGAAAAACTGACAATCCTAATTCCTGAGCAGCAACTTTTACGGAACTAGGTTTTAAGTTCTTTCCTCGTCCGGCTGGTCGATCAGGTTGAGTAAAGACACCGACAATATCATGTCCCTCTCTCACCAAGGCCCGCAAACTCGGTACAGAATAATCCGGTGTACCCATAAAAACTAACCGCATACTAATTCTCCTTTCGGCGAAGTTCGTAGTCCGAGGTCCGCAACCTGGCCCGAGGAACGCCTTTCTACCAAGTGACTACATCCGTTCTTAGTAACCCTACCCCAAAGGAACGTTTTCGGCTAATCGGATGCGTCCTGAATTCGATGATCGATGCTCGAAATCCTCACCTGAAATCCAAGCCCGAGGAGCGCCTTTCTGCCGCGCGACTACATTCGTTCTCCGTAGCCCTACCCCAGAGGAGCGTTTTCTGCAAAGCGGATGCTTCAGTAGAGACGCGATCCAGACGAGCTCTGACGGTTCGTGCCCCGTAGCGCGCCGCAGGGACTTGTCCATGGATGGACTGATGCCGCGATGCCAAGGATGGCATGGAGCGGCGCACATGCGACGGAACACGATGTTCCTAGTGCCGTATGCGCCAAGGATGGCATAGCATACGGCCAGAATGCCCAGAGGTTCGGACGCGCTCGTGAACCGTCCAGCTCGTCAGCGGTGTAACGTGCAGACGCGTGCAGAACACGAAGACACCGTCTTCGCACGGGTTATCACGGCAGAATAAGACACTGTCTTCGCACGGGTTAACACAGCAAAAAAACGCTCCTCGCCGCTAGCTTCGATACGTTTTCTTAGCAACATCGACAAATAATATTCCTTCAAGATGATCAATCTCATGTTGTAAAGCGCGAGCTAATAAACGGTCTGCATAAATATCACACATTTCACCTTGACGATTTAAACCCTGGACGCGAACTTTTGCAGCCCTCACAACATCTCCTGTCATCTTCGGTATGCTAAGGCATCCTTCTTCTGCGACGGCCTCTCCCTCTTTTTCCAAAATGACTGGATTAACGAGTTCCACTACCACATCCTCCACTTTAACAATAATCACTCGCTTGGAGACTCCAATTTGAGGAGCAGCTATCCCCACTCCTTCGGCATCCTCCATCGTATCCATCATATTATCGAGAAGTTTTATGATCGACGCATTAATTTCTTTTACCTCTTTTGCCTTTTCACGCAGTACATCCGCACCTATTTCTACAATCTGATACACAGCCATTTCCACTAACCCCTTTCGTTGATCCTATTGTATTTTAGTCATATATCACTTAGCCCCGTTGGACACTCGCCTCAGATTCTTGGACTTTCACATCTATGTCCGCTGAAACCCATTAATTCACTGCAATTGACTTACTTACATAGATAAAGGATTGACTTCGATGTTCAAAACTATTCCATTGCTAGCAGGAGTTTTAAAAAATTGTTGAACTCCTTGATGCAAGAACGCTCTTAGCACGTCTTGCCGAGCTCCTTTGACGGATATCTGCCATCTCCATTGATTTTTAAGCCTGGACAATACAGCAGGAGAAGGTCCTAAAATATCTAAGCCAGTGTTTTCAAATTTAGGATCTTGCAGTCCTTGCAGCAAGCAAGCTCCCAAATCATTTGCCCCTTTAATAACTCGATCTTCCTTGTCATGAAGCAGCAAAACCCGAATGATATGGGTGTAAGGTGGGTACTTGCGCTCTTTGCGATAGCGAATCTCCTCCCAAAAGAACCCCTTGTAATCATGCTGAGCTGCCATCACGACTGCACCATCCATTGGAGAATAGGTTTGAACCACAACCTCACCTGGTTTGATGCTTCGACCCGCTCGACCGGCAACCTGAGTTAATAGTTGAAACGTTCGTTCCCTAGCCCGAAAATCCGGCATATTGAGGGTTTGATCTGCCGCTATGACCCCTACTAATGTGACATTCGGAAAATCTAAGCCTTTGGCCATCATCTGAGTCCCTACTAAAACCGCGGCTTCTTGTCGACGAAAGCTTTCTAATATCTCTCTATGGGCTTCTCTAGATCGTGTCGTATCAAAATCCAAACGCAAAATAGCAACCTCTGGTAATAAAACCTGTAGTTCCTCTTCGACTCGCTGAGTCCCCTGCCCAAAAAAACGGATATAGCGGCTGCCGCAATTCGGACATGTATGAGGGGGCAGCTCATGATGATTACAATAATGACAGCGCATGGCCTGCCCTTGAGTATGATAGGTCAAAGCAATATCACAATTAGGGCAACTGACCACATACCCACATTCTCGGCAAATCACAAAGGTTGAATACCCTCGGCGATTCAGGAAAAGCATCGTTTGCTCACCCCGAGCCAGTCTTTCCTGCAGTTTCTGCTGTAATGACAGGGAAAACATACTCCGATTTCCCGTTTGCAGTTCCATACGCATATCGACGATTTCGACGGTTGGCAAAACACTGGCTCCGATCCGTGAGGACATGGTCAGCATGCGGATTTTACCTGATTGGGCTGCAGCATAGGCTTCAAGAGAAGGGGTAGCACTCCCCAGCAAGACAACACCCTTTCTCTGTTCCATCCGCTTACGGGCAACATCTCGTGCGAGATATTTTGGATTCTCATCTTGTTTATAAGCGCTATCATGTTCTTCATCTAAAATAATCAGACGCAAGTGTGGCAAAGGTGCAAACACTGCAGAACGTGCCCCAATAACAATTCGTTTCCGCCCTGACAAAATATCCTGCCAGGCTTTCATTTTTTCTCTCGGTTGTAAACCCGAGTGCAAGATAATAACTTGCTCCCCAAATTGGGTTTCGAAATATCGGGCTACTTGAGAGGTCAGGGAAATTTCGGGTACCAAAAGAATGGCATCTCCACCTTGAGCTAATACTTGAGAAATTAACTCAAGGTAAACATCGGTCTTTCCACTGCCCGTCACACCATGCAACAAGATAGTTTGAGACGACTCTTCTGCCAGAGCTGTAAGCACATTCCTCACGGCTGCAGCTTGCTCCAACGTTAATTCATAGGTTCTACCCTTAGGAAAACGCTGATCTTTGACCTCGTTTCCCTCAGGAAAAGCGTTATCCTGTTTATGAGCTACTGGCGATGTTGTACCTGCTCCATGAGGGGACACAAAACGCGTTTCTTTTTTCACCCAACCTTGGTGGAGGAGTTTATCGAGTGTCTCACCAGAAATATCTGCTCTCTTTAAAAAGACTTTTAGGGAAATAGCCTTACTCCTTGCTCTATTCAGCACTGTAATTGCTCGATAAGCTTCCGTATCCAGCCATTTTAAAGCCTGTACATCTGAATCCTCAAGCGAGGCAATGAGAATAATCCACTCATCCATCTTTCCTTTAAGAAGCGGCCAAACCGTATGTAAGCTTTGAGCAACTGAACAAATGGTCGTTTGGGCTAACCAATGAGCCAGTTCAATGAGTTCCGGCGGAACAAGACTTCCCTCATCAATAATTTCAATCACTGGTTTAAGAGTGATATTTTCCAGTTCCATTGGCAGATCATTGGTGACATTCACGACGAGCCCTTGTATTTTGCGGTTCTGGAGAAAGACGACAACTCTCATTCCGATCCTTAAACTAAGATACTCAGGAATTATATAATGATAACTTTGATCCAGGCGCCGATTTGCTACATCAATCAGGACTTCAGCATAGCGAAACATCACACGCCTCCTTATTGAAGAATCATCAATACGCTAATGTCAAGATTGGTCAATACATTATACCAAATTCACGCGCACATTACATTTTTATCACATTCTTTCTCCTATAAATAATAAGTTTAACTCAACAATTTTATGACACAGTTTATTTATACCCTTGTCAAAATGGAACGAATTATGATATGCTCAATAAAGTTAAATCTTGCACCTTTAAATTAGTCCCGTGAGACTAAGAAGGGAATGGCGAACCATGAGTTGACATGGACACCTCTTTCTTGCTTGCGGGCAGGGAAGAGGTTTTTTGTTTAAGAAAGAGGAGGTTATTCTATGTCTACAGAAGTTCAAATTCACGAGAAACTCCCCCTTGCCCAGGCGATCCCTCTCGGCCTACAACATGTCTTTGCTATGTTTGGTGCCACAGTCCTTGTCCCATTTTTAACCGGTCTCAGCCCGTCAGTGGCTCTCCTTTCTTCAGGGATAGGTACCATTATATTCTTATTATTAACAAAAAGTCAGGTTCCTGCCTATCTTGGTTCATCTTTTGCCTACATTGCAGCTTTAACCACCTTTGTTCAGAGTAATAATACTGCAGGAGCCATGGGTGGAGTTTTAGCTGTCGGCTTGGTGTATATTATCCTATATCTTCTTATGGCTGCCTTTGGAACCCGATGGATTCATACTATTGTTCCCCCTATCGTTGCTGGGCCAGTCGTTGCCATCATCGGCTTAAGCCTAACCCCAGTAGCCGTAGACATGGCATCAGCCAATTGGTATATTGCCTCCTTCACTTTAGCTGTTGCAGCTTTTCTTTCCGTATATGCTAAGGGCTTTCTAAAGATTATCCCGATCCTTGTGGCCATTGTGGCTGGCTATATCGTTGCAACGGTCATGGGCCTTGTTGATTTAAAACCCTTCTATGCCTCCTTTAGCCAACTATTCGTTTTCCCCGTCGCAATGGGAAGCGATTTCCAACTGCCCAGCCTAGATAAAATGGCAATTTTAGTGATGGCTCCTCTAGCTTTGGTTACGATCATTGAAGATTTGGGACATATGATCGTTCTAGGAAACATTACTCATTCCGACCCCATAAAAAAACCCGGATTTCATCGAGTCCTCCTCGGTAATGGTTTAGCTACCGCCGTAGCCAGCTTCCTCGGTGGTCCTCCTGTCACCACCTATGGCGAGAACATAGGGGTACTTGCCGTAACAAAAGTATACAGCACCTTCAACATCTGGATTGCCGCAATCCTAGCAATAATCTTCAGTATGATTAACCCTTTACAAGCCGCTATCATGTCCATCCCCATATCCGTCATGGGCGGGGTCACAATCCTCCTCTTCGGTATGATCGGCGCAGCAGGATTACGTACTCTTATTGAAGCTAAAGTTGATTTTTCTGATACTAAAAACCTCATCATCGCTTCCGTCATCTTCGCGCTCGGGATTGGGTTGAAAGAACACGGAGTAGCTTGGGCGACCATCGTTGGGATAACCCTAAACCTCGTACTTCAGGGGCAATCTCAGCACATCAAAACTTCAAGCCCTGGGAAGAAATAGGAAAGCAATTAAGGCAAATAGAATAACAAAATAAAGCAAGAGGCTCTATGTACGCAAGAGCCTCTTGCTTTATTTTTCTCTCACAATTAGGGACGTTCCCACAGAGAGTTCAATGTATTAACTAAGACCTTGTTTCTTCCGCCCCTAACTTACAGGCAAATTAAGCATCCTCACGGCCTTTTCCATGATCTCCTTGTCCTGAACTCGCAGAACAACTTGAGCTTTCTGCTCCTTCGCCTCAACGAACGCATACATATACTCCACGATCACATCCTGTTGGACGAGCAGATTGAGTACCTCAGCTAATCCACCCGTGCGATCTGGGACCATTAGAACCCATACCGGGGTCAAGGAAACAACCACTTTTCGTTCACGTAATTTCTCCGCTGTCACTTCAGGTTCATCCACGATAATCCGTAACACTCCATAATCTTTGGTGTCGGCTAGCGACAGGGCCCTTAAATTTACCTTTAGTTCAGCTAAGAGGCTGATGACCTCAGCTAATCGTCCTTTAGCATTTTCCAGAAAAATTGATAATTGTAACACGTTTACCCCTGGTTTCTAAAAACTGAACAATTCTATACATTTGCCCAGTATCTTCACTTTGCCGACTAAACAAAGTGGTAGCATCACAGGATTCAGCTACTAGGGTTAATACTTTCGTATCAAACATCCGCGAGCCTTTGGAGCACGACATCCATTAAGTACATCAGATGTGCGACTGTTAGTCGCCCTTAAAGGTCACTCCGCACAAGCCTTTCAACTAAGTGTACTTGTGCAGTGGTTTATTTTAAGTTCAATTGTTAAGCAATCCCCAGTAGTTCTTTCCTACGCACTAGCCATAAACCAGGCGTGTTCACTTCCTTTCGTTTCTTAAATAATTTCGTTACTTGTTTACTAACTTCACTCCACTGACCCCATGCGTTCATTTTTTTAAAAGCGACCAGTTTTTTCTCAAGTACTAATTTATCCTGAAGAAGTTTTGGTACAGCTTCTTTTAAACCGTAACTTCGTCTTGCAATAACTAAAGCAGCACCATTGTGAACAGCCAAACCGTACTGGTGACAATACTTATACAAACCAATTTTACTTGTGAATTGAGGCTTTATTTTTATAAATTCAACACCATGGCGTAGGCATCGTCGTTCCAACATTTGAAGTAGCGTTGAATAAACAAACTGATGATTGACTCTCGCCAACTTACTTGCTACATCAAGGTCGTCCTTAAACTTCAAGTTCTCCGCAGCCATCCCGCAATGATGTTTCTCTGCCTTGTCAACTGCCTGAGCTACAAGCTCACCACATAAGTTTGTCCGCCGATTACCGCGACAGAAGGTTAATTCATGCTGCTTTAAATAAGTGTGGCCCTTGTAGTTGCCATTGATACCAACCTCGGTGAGTCCAAATCCATTGGGATTTGTATCGGTACCAATCACACTGAGGTGTCCAGTATAGATAACCTTCGCTTCAAGTTCATCAAACGTAATGTGAGCATAATAGTTACCTTCTCGTTTAAGTAACTCCACTTGGTAGGCTTCACCTCGTTCTAACGAATCCATAAACAATTGCCTATAAGGAATGCCGTTGACATTACCAGTCTTCTTAGACAGTTTTTGAGGTAGGTAAATCGGAATTAGTACTTTGATTGCTCTATTCTTGGGTGCTTTTTCAAACGTAGAGACTTCCAAAAAACCAGCTTCCTCCTTAAAGAGTACCCTTAAATTCGGATTACCGCCCTTCGATTTATCACCACGACTGTAAAAACGGTTGTTTCTTCGGTCGTTCCATTCCTTCTTTGTGATCAAACCTTTGCACCGCCTAAGAAACATTTCTTTAGTGCCAAACGTAACCGGCGGAAAGGTCTTACTCTCTTTGAGCACCGTCCAATAGCTTAGCTTGCGCTGACGTTTTGCTAATTTTGAAGTTAATGCTTTGACCTTGCGAACAGATAGCTTCGGGTTTTTAAGTTTCTTAACAAGTGCCTCAACCTTTTTCGTATAGTCTTCATGGTAGAGCTTGACGAGTACATGCTGTGACACAATAGTCTGCCTCGCCGATTCCGCAGCGTCTTTAGCTTGTCGTATATTCAAATTGTACTTATGCGCCACAACTCTCTCCAGATCACCGATCACCTGACCTTCGAGTTGTCGCTTGAATGAGTAGCGAACTGCCGTACAGAAAACGAGCATCATGTGATCTAATAGCGCCTTTTGCTCACTTGTGAGGTCTATTAGAATCGCTTTCATCGTCGTTTTCATCGGGCTCACCTCTATTCTGGTCCAGTTTCTCTAAGGTTTGTACAATCGTCTGCTTGAGCTTTCTTCCACCCCTGGCACCGTAGAGTCTTGTACTAAAACAGGTGACAATACTCACTAAGTCATTGACCATTTCTTCATTTGGTTGCAACTTCACACCTTGTTCAATCGTTTCAATCTCGACGTTGAAAGATGCTGCGAATTCCTTTAGATAAGAGTAGCCAAACCGAGCCAATCTATCAGCATACTCCACCACAACAACATCAACATCTCTTAAATTTCTTAACAGTTTCGTAAGTTCCCTGCGATGGTCGTTAAGTCCACTAGCGACTTCTTCATATAGGGTAACCACCGTGTAATGCTTATCCTGGCAATACTGGATTAAACGCTCTCGTTGTCGTTGAAGATTGCCACTTTCTTGTTGTTTTTTAGTGGAAACTCGACAATAAATAAAGGCTCTTTTCTGTGTCGATGGCACATCGACGGTGGGATTAACAAGTGCTTCAATTTCTTCAAGTCGGTAGCGCCGATGATTTCCAAAAGTCCTCACCGATTTTAGTTTACCCGATGTATCCCACCGTCGAAGAGTTGCTATTGTAACACCCAACCGTTGAGATGCTTCACTTATATCTATTAAATTGTTTTGCATTCTTAGTCACCTCTACTATATTTTACCACATACAACGACTAATAAATAGTAGAAATGTTTATAATTAAATAGAAATGTCTAGATATTAAACAACAGCTACTACCTCCTTATTACGTTTGTCAATAACCCGAATAGCCTTGCCCTCACTCCGCGGTATGCTCTTAGGTTCAACTAGGCGTATGCGGACCGAGATTCCCAAGATTTCCTCTATTCTTTTTTGTAAACGTTGTTGACGTTCTTCTAATTCACGGACTTCATCAAAGAAGCTCGTTTCATTAACTTCCACTTGGACTTCTAGTTGATCTAAGTTCCCAGCGCGATAAACGACCAACAGATAGTGCGGTTCAAAACCACCCGAAGAAAGAATTGCCTCTTCAACTTGACTAGGAAAGACATTAACTCCCCGAATGATTAACATATCGTCTACTCGAGCTGTAACACGTTCCATTGTCCATCCGATATGTCCGCAAGAACACCTACCATAACGCAACTTGGTCAAATCCTTGGTTCGATAGCGCAAAACCGGAAATCCCTGTTTTTCTAAGCTGGTAATCACTAGTTCTCCTCGTTCGCCGACAGGGAGTGGATTTCCTTCTCCATCTAAGACTTCCGGATAAAAATGCTCGTCAATATGTAATCCATTTTGGGCTGGACATTCTAAAGCAACACCCGGTCCCATGATTTCGCTGAGTCCATAAATATCATAAGCTTTGATGCCCAATCGCGTCTCGATTTGTTCTCTCATTCCTTCTGACCATGGCTCTGCACCGAAGACCCCGATTTTCAACTTTAACTCATCACGGGAAATTCCCGATTCCTCTAGACTCTCCGCTAGATATAAAGCATAAGAAGGGGTGCAGGCCAAAACAGTTGTACCGAAATCCCTCATTAGCATTAGCTGTCGAGCTGTATTACCTCCAGAAATAGGAACTACTATAGCACCAAGTTCCTCGCAACCATAGTGCAGTCCCATCCCCCCAGTAAACAAGCCGTATCCGTAAGCAATTTGAACAACGTCCTTTTTTGTTACACCGACTCGTCTCAGTTCATTGGCCACAATCTTTGCCCATAACGAAATATCCTGGCTAGTATACCCTACAACAGTCGGCTTACCCGTTGTTCCCGAGGAGGCGTGAAGACGCACAATATTTTCCATCGGTTCGGCAAAAAGTCCAAAGGGATAATTCTTGCGCAAATCTTCTTTTGTCGTTAAAGGAAGTCTCTGAAAATCTCTGAGTGACTTAATATCCGCTGCTTGGGTTATTCCTACAGCACCATAGCTTTCTTGATAATGGGGGATAGGCCATACTCGCTTCACCGTTTTTTGAAGACCCGCTAGCCATTGTTTCTCTGTAGACTCTGTTACCTTAGACACTTTATCTGCTATGTCCATTACCCCATCTCCTACTTTTATAAAAATTCGCCTATTAATTATGCTTATTACTATAACACACTACCCTTAGAGCGCAATTATATGATCTAATATACTACAGTTTTGGTTTTCATTCCACTTATTTTCCTCATTGCCTAGGATACTTGGCGGCGATTTTATCTATCCAGGCATACAGCAGGGGGCATTAATTGTAAATAAATAGGTTTACAATCAGTAGATAATATGAGGAGCCCCTCAGCAGTTCAAGTTGAACTGCTGAGGGGCTCCTTCCATAGTTTTAAAATTAAACCTTATAGTCCTGCTAATTTGCGCAGGGTTTCAGCCTTGTCCATTCTTTCCCAGGGCAGGTCGAGGTCTGTTCTTCCGAAATGTCCATAGGCTGCCGTTTGATGATAGATGGGTCGACGGAGATCCAAGGCTTTGATAATACCCGCTGGTCGCAAGTCAAAGGTCTGCATGATCAACTCCACGATCTTATCATTAGGCAATTTACCGGTCCCAAACGTCTCAATAGAGACAGATACCGGGCGGGCCACACCGATAGCGTAAGCAATTTGTAGTTCGCAACGGTCAGCCAATCCAGCAGCTACAACATTTTTAGCCACGTATCGTGCAGCATAAGCAGCCGAACGGTCAACCTTTGTGGGGTCTTTGCCAGAGAAAGCGCCGCCGCCATGGCGTGCCATCCCGCCATAAGTGTCCACAATGATTTTACGTCCCGTCAGTCCGCAATCCCCTTGAGGACCACCAATCACGAAACGCCCCGTTGGGTTGATAAAATACTTCGTGTCTTCATCAAGTAGTTCTTTGGGAACCGTTGGGTACACAACATATTGAAGTAAATCGCGGCGTATTTGATCTTGAGTTACATCCGGATGATGCTGAGTAGATATTACGATGGTATCTACCCTAATCGGTTTGTTGTCCTCGTATTCCACAGTCACCTGGGTTTTCCCATCCGGACGCAAATAGTTTAAAAGATCTGATTTACGCATCTCACTAAGCCGACGTGCTAAACGGTGAGCTAAATCGATGGGAACTGGCATGTAGCTTTCGGTTTCATTCGTTGCATAGCCGAACATCATTCCTTGGTCACCGGCTCCGATCGCTTCAATATCACTATCACTCATATCCCCCGTTTTTGCTTCCAAGGCCCGATCCACGCCCAGAGCGATATCCGCAGATTGTTCTCCGATTGAGGTTAAGACAGCGCAAGTATCGGCGTCAAAGCCATATTTGGCACGGGTATACCCCACTTTCCGGATTGTCTCCCGTACCACATGTGGAATATCCACATAACACGAGGTTGTAATTTCACCAGCGACAAGAACTAATCCTGTCGTAACAGTTGTTTCACAAGCAACTCGGGCATTAGGATCTAAGGCAAAAATCGCATCCAAAATAGCATCTGAAATCTGGTCACAGATCTTATCCGGATGCCCTTCTGTCACAGACTCTGATGTAAATAATTTTCTGACCAATTATTTCACTCCTTTGTTTTTACGCCGAGGAGGTTGGCAATTTCACCAACGAGATTCCGTGCAACCTCCAGTTTGCTCATTTGAGGAAAATCTATTCTTCTTCCATCGGGAAAGAGAAAACTGACAATGTTTGTTGGACTACCAAAGCCGGCTCCCTGCTTGGTAACATCATTGGCTACCAAGAGATTGACGTTCTTTCTGAGCATTTTAGCTTGGGCATTAGCCATCAGATTCTCCGTCTCCGCAGCGAACCCAATCAAAATTTGAGATGTTTTCTTGCGCCCAAGTTCCGCAAGTATATCCGGGTTAGGAACTAACTCTAGCGTACGGTTTGTCCCATCCTTTTTAATCTTTTGCTCAGCAAGAACCGCAGGTCGATAATCCGCTACGGCTGCTGCTTTGATAACAACATCTACCTCAGGGAAACGCTCCAAAACTGCATCGTACATTTCCAGAGCTGTCTGCACTGATACCCTTGTCACTCCCTGCGGAGTTGGCAAATCCGTAGGTGCACTAATGAGAACTGTCTCCGCGCCTACCTCTTGTAAGGCCTGAGCAATGGCATATCCCATTCGTCCAGAACTTCGGTTACCCAGATAACGAACCGGATCAAGCGGTTCTTGAGTTCCTCCAGCCGTCACAAGCACCTTCTTACCCTTCAACCAATCCGACCCAGAGAAAAACTGTGCTAAGGACTCCACGATCTCGATCGCTTCACTCATGCGACCAACCCCTTCGGTGCCACACGCTTGAAAACCAGTGCCAGGGCCAATGATCTTTATCCCGCGCTCTTGGAGACGTGTCAGGTTAGCTTGAGTGGCTGGATGATGATACATGGCCTGGTTCATGGCCGGTGCCACAAAGATGGGTACACGTGTTGCCAATAGAACCGTTGAAAGAAAATCATCGGCTAAGCCAGTTGTCATCTTAGCTAATATATTGGCCGTGGCCGGAGCAACTATGACTGCATCGATATGCTCCGCTAGGGCGATATGCTCCACATTCCAATGCTTCGGTTCGTCAAACATGTCTACGTACACCGGATTTGCCGAAAGGCTCCGCAGTGTAAGGGGAGTAATAAATTCTGTCGCAGATTTTGTCATCGCGACATGGACCTCAGCGTTCAATTTTCTTAAGCGGCTAACGACTTCCGCCGCTTTGTAAGCTGCAATTCCACCGGTGACCCCGACAAGGATTTTCCTCCCAGTAAACATAATATTACACTTCCTCTTCAGGGGTACACTCATAGCTGAATTTAGAGTGTGAAATCTCCTCCAATGAAATACTCACTGGCTTCATACCCTTAGCTAAATCCTCATGCTTAGCTTCTTCCATAATCGTTCGCGCCCGTTTGGCAACCACGATGACTAATGTATACTTGCTATCGACTTTACCCATAAGCACATCAAGTGACGGTTGTTTCATTAATATTCCCCCTTAAAAACAAACGGTTTTCGTTTAACCCGGCATTTTTCTGCCACTAAAATACTCTTAAGTTTATCGACAGCCACAGGAACTTCATCATTGATGACTACATAGTCATACTCACTCACATATTCCAGTTCCTGTATTGCGGTGGCTAAGCGTTTCTGAATGACAGCCTCCGTCTCAGTTCCCCGTTTGTGAATGCGTTCAGCTAGAATATCCAAAGAAGGCGGGACAATAAACGTAAAGACACCTTGAGGAAACCGCTTTTTGACTTGTAATGCACCTTGAATTTCGATCTCTAAAATGACATCCTGTCCTTCTTGAATCGCCTGTTCAACAGCAAATCGTGGCGTTCCATAATAATTATCGCAAAACGATGCCCATTCTAATAATTCATCAACGGCAATCAAGGCTTCAAATTCTGTCTGTGGGCGAAAGAAATAATGAATCCCTTCCACTTCACCAGGGCGAGGCGACCGCGTCGTCATAGAGACAGAATATTTTAAATTGGGTACCTGGCGAAGCAATTCTTGGCAAAGCGTCCCCTTGCCCGCTCCAGAAGGACCTGAAAGTATGATTAATAATCCATGACCTTTTTCCACACTACACCCCTAATCTGCCGGGTCTTCAGCGTGGGTAGTTGACTCTTTCGCAGAAAGACGGTGAGCCACTGTTTCAGGCTGAACGGCAGAAAGAATCACATGATGACTGTCACAGATAATCACGGCACGTGTACGCCGTCCATAAGTAGCATCGATCAGCATACCTGTATCTCGAGCTTCTTGGATAATACGTTTAATCGGGGCGGATTCCGGACTCACGATGGATATAATTCGATTGGCAGAGACAATATTGCCAAACCCTATGTTAATGAGCTTAATGTCCACGTTGAATCCTCCATTACTCTAAGTTTTGGATTTGTTCGCGAATCTTTTCCAATTCAGTTTTGACACTAACCACCTGTTGGCCAATCCTTAAATCATTCGCTTTAGATCCAATAGTATTGATTTCGCGATTCATTTCTTGAACTAAAAAGTCGAGTTTACGACCGACCGGATCTTGACTTCCCAAGGCTTCCCGACCTTGAGCTAGATGACTGTCAAAACGAACCAATTCTTCCGTGATCGAGGCACGATCCGCAAAATATAAAACTTCGTTTGCCAATCGAGCCCCATCCAATTCAACCTCGCCCAAGATTGTCTGAAGTCGTTCCTGTAAACGTTCTTGGTAATCTGTTACGACAAACGGTGCGCGCTCAGCTATTGTTTGCAGATGCTCACTGATGAGATCGAGCCTTTGAAGTAGATCGACTGTCAACTTTCCTCCTTCAGTACGGCGCATTTGCCCGAATCCTTCAGAAGCCTTAAAAAGGGCTTCGGCACATACCCCCCATAAAGCATCCAGATCGATGACAGGCTCCTCAACCGAGAGAACCTCTGGTAAAGAGACTAAACGGTAAATATCTGTTTCATACGCTGTATGTAGAGCTAAAGAGAGATCTTTCAATGTCTTATCATACGACAGTGCCAAATCATTGTCAACCTTCGCCAATCTCTTTCGTCCTTCTGTTTCCACCACATTAAGATATACTTCAATCCTACCGCGTTGGTACTTTTCTTGAAGCATTTTACGGATCCGTTCCTCAAAGCTGCTATAGTTGCGCGGGGTCCTTACTACAATCTCCAAAAAACGATGATTAACAGATTTCAGTTCAATAGATACTTGATAACCACTTCCACTTGCCTCTCCTCGGCCAAATCCAGTCATACTATTTGCCATATGTCACCTGGCGAATCAATCAACCAGGTCATTCACCCCCTATTTAATGAAACACTATCTTTAATATGCCTCTAAACTTCTTTCTTATATATTATACCAGATTAGATATATAACCTATAACCTTATAAATTATGAGAACTCAACGGTGCCTTCCTAAAAAATGATAACTCTGCAGAAATTGAATAGTTTAATGAAAAAGTTTTAGGGGGCTGCAGACGAGCAGCCCCCTAAAACTTTTCCCCTCACGAATGGAGGTTTTCCGATGTCTAATTAAGAATCGTAGATATTGGTAGTAATACTAAAATTCAAATTTTCCTAAAGTTTCCCTAATTCGCGTTAATGCCTCCCTAAGTCGTTCCGTACCAATGGTCAAAGATATACGGAAGTAACCCTCACCATATTCTCCATAACCATTGCCAGGGGTAAGTACCACACCGGCTTTATCTAAAACTAACTCGCAGAAAGACGTTGAGGTAAATCCTTTGGGTACTTTAGGCCAAATATAGATTGTCGCCTTCGGCCTTTCCACATTCCACCCTAAGGCAGTCAACCCTTCAATCACTATATCTTGTCGTTCTTGATAGATCTTACAAAGTTCTTGGATTATTTCCTGACTTCCCAAAAGCCCTTTGATGGAAGCTTTTTGTACTGCCTGAAAAACCCCTGAATCAATGTTCGATTTAATACGGCCTAGCGCCTCGATAACCCTTGCATTTCCTGCAGCCCAACCAATCCTCCAACCCGTCATATTGTAGGTTTTTGACATTGAATGGAATTCAATCCCAACGTCTATGGCCCCTGGAACCTCAAGAAAGCTCAAAGGCTTATAGCCTTTAAACGCAATTTCCGAATAAGGCCCATCATGGCAAATAATAATATCGTATTTTTCAGCAAAGGCAATGGCCTTTAAATAGAAGCTTTCATCTGCAACTGCACCAGTAGGGTTATTGGGGTAATTCAAGAACATGAGTTTAGCCTTCTGCGCAACCTCTTCTGGAATCCCCTCTAAATCAGGCAAAAAGCCGTTTTCTTCCTTAAGCGGCATAGTATAAGGAACTCCTCCTGCCAGTAAGGTCCCTACGCCATAGACAGGATACCCAGGATCCGGAATCAAGGCTACATCACCTGGGTTCAAATAACAAAACGCAATGTGCGCAATCCCCTCTTTAGATCCGATGAGAGTAACCACTTCTTTTTTGGGATCAAGGACAATATTTGAGCGTCGTTTATACCACTCCGCCACCGCTTGACGAAACTCCAACATTCCTGCGTAAGATGGATAACGATGATTCTCCGGATTACGCGCTGCTTTTACAAGCTCATCAATGATATGATCTGGGGTTGGAAGATCGGGATCTCCGATGCCAAGACTAATGACATCCACACCTTTTGCCTTCGCATTCGCAATTTTTTCATCAATCCGAGCAAATAAATAAGGAGGCAATGCTTTAATTCGTTGGGCTTCTTCCATAGTACGATAAATCCTCCTACAAACCATTTTCCATTTCAAAATTCATTATTCCATTGGCTCCAACCATTCACCCTTAAACACATACGTCGCTGGGCCGGTCATATAGATGTGATTGTCTAATCCCCATTCAATCAATAAATCTCCCCCCGGTAGATGAACTGTCACTGTGCGTTCTGTCTTTTGATTGAGCACGGCAGCAACTGCAGAAGCGCAAGCACCTGTCCCGCAGGCTAGTGTCGGTCCGGCTCCCCGTTCCCAAACTTTCATGGTCATATCCTGAGGGGAATTGACCTTTATAAACTCGACATTGGTCTTACGTGGAAACAAAGAATGCTTCTCAATCGCCGGGCCAAGACGCTCAAAATCCAGCGTAGCAAGATCCTCCACAAAGATAACACAGTGCGGATTCCCCATAGATACGGCAGTATATTGGAACGTTTTCCCCAACACTTCAAGGGTCTCTCCCACCACAGGTTCCCCTTGTACTAAAACTGGAATGAGGTCTGCCCGCAAAATGGGCTCTCCCATATCTACTCGCACCCCTTGAACCTGAGCATCTTTGATATTTAGATGAATCGTCAAGACACCAGCGAGGGTTTCTACTTTCATTGGATTATGTCTTACAATCCCTTGATCGTATACATATCTCGCGAAACATCGGATGCCATTACCGCACATTTCAGGTTCAGATCCGTCTGAATTAATGATCCGCATCCGGGCATCTGCAACCTTCGAAGGCAGAATTACGACTAATCCGTCTCCTCCTATTCCAAATTGACGGTGACAGAGCTTCTTGGCCAATTCGGGGTAATCCGCATCTCCGTCCAAAGTAACAGAAAAATGGTCCAGGAAAACAAAATCATTTCCCAGACCATGCATTTTTAAGAATTCCACTGTGCTTCCCCCCTCTTGTTTTTCCATCATACGCATTTTCTCTTTAAAAGAATACTACGCAATATGAAGCGGGTCAACCTATTTGAAGCAAGTATACACGAGGAGGGAAAGAGATATACATTATACGTCCTAAATGGTCAACCAACACTTTATAATCACCCAAGTTTTGAGAGAATTCTTTCCGTAAAAGACGATCAGCCTTTGAGTTTATGTTCAGTTAGTTATTCACTGAGTGGATTAAAACACCCTATCCCTTGGCAATAACCACTTTACCTTGCCAACTGAGCTTAATGAACCGAGCAAGTCCAATCAAAACGGACGGTCCACCCGCTACGCATAGAATTAAAATCCATTGCCAACTAACTAACGGTGCGGTCTTAAAGATGGCTTGTAAAGGCTCAAGATAGATTACGCAGAGCTGCATGATAGTAGAGACCATCACCGCTCCTACAAGATAGAGATTTGAGAAGAGGCCTACTTCAAAAATACTACGTTCCTCTGACCGACAATCAAAAACATGGAACAATTGGGAAAACACTAGCGTTGTAAAGGCCATAGTCCGGGCACCCAGCATATTGACCCCCATGAAAAGTGCCACTACAAATACGAATAGAGTTCCTAGGCCAATAAATGTACCTCTGACTGCAATTTTTCTGGCCAACCCCCGCGCAAAAATACTTTCTCCGGGGACCCTTGGTGGACGGTTCATAATACCTGGTTCAGCACCATCTACCCCTAAGGCCATCGCAGGCAACCCGTCAGTAACTAGATTAACCCATAATATTTGAATAGGTAGTAAAGGAAGTGGTAGCCCCACCAGCGTTGCTAAAAACATCGTCAGAACTTCACCCAAATTGCAGGAAAGTAAATAGCGAATAAACTTCCGTATATTGTCGTAGATCCCTCGGCCCTCTTCCACTGCCGCCACAATTGTCGCAAAATTGTCATCACCTAGAACCATCGATGATGCTTCCTTCGTCACATCCGTCCCCGTTTTACCCATCGCTACCCCAATATCCGCCTCTTTGACTGCCGGAGCATCATTAACCCCATCCCCAGTCATAGCCACCACTTGTCCCCGCTTTTTATAGGCACGTACAATTCTGAGTTTATCTTTCGGGGTCACTCGGGCAAATACGGATATATCCATGATTCGCTCACTTAAATTCCGATCAGACGTCTGCTCCAGTTCTGCTCCGGTTATGACACCCCCGCTCGAACCGCGGATAATTCCTAATTCATGAGCGACGGCTTCAGCGGTTAGGCGATGATCTCCCGTGATCATGACGGGTTTAATCCCAGCTTGTCGACAGACTTTAATTGCTTTTACCGCACTGGCTCGCGGTGGATCAATCATTCCTAACAGCCCGACAAAGGTCAAGCCGTGTTCTACGTTCTCATCGAGGGGCTCGGAATCTGATAATGGTTTTTCAGCAACTGCTAGAACTCTGAGAGCATGCCTTGCCATGTCGTCGTTGGCCCGCATGATGTTTTTCTTGCGTTCCGGGGATAGCTCTACAACGCCATGCCCAGTCAGCTCGTTCTGGCAAAGTCGCAACACCATATCAGGCGCCCCTTTGACATAGGCCTTGCGTCCCTGTTTCGTCTGATAAACAACACTCATTCTCTTGCGATCCGAATCAAAGGGCAACTCGCCAATTCGCTCTTGCTTGCGTTCCAAAACCTCTCGCCAGATCCCAGCCTTCGCCGCAGCCACTAAAATAGCGCCTTCAGTCGGATCTCCCTCGATGCCCCAAGGGGCATCCTTTCCTTTGGAACGGAAGAGGCCAGCAACTTGAACTCCCTTCTTTGTCAAGATTGAATTATTGCAAAGTGCTGCGATCTTTAACCCGACGTTGAGGGGATCCCGTTCTTTTTCTGGATTAGCACCCTGGAACTCACCTTTGGGATCGTACCCTTCACCTGAAACTGTAATCTTTCGTCCATCTGAATAGATTAGGCGTACTGTCATTTCATTCTGGGTCAAGGTCCCCGTTTTATCCGAACAAATCACTGTTGCACACCCCAACGTCTCAACAGCTGGCAGTTTCCGAATGATCGCTTGGCGCTTAACCATTCGTTGAACTCCTACTGCCAAAGCAACGGTAACAATAGCCGGCAGACCTTCTGGGATAGCCGCTACAGCCAGGGAAACTCCTGTAAAAAACATCTTATAAAAGTCCTCACCTCTTAAGACCCCTGTAACCACCACAGCAGTACAGACAAGAAAACTGATCAGGACCAACCATTTACCCAGTTCCGCTAAACGCTTCTGCAAAGGGGTTTCTTCATTTTCTACATTTTGGATCATGTCGGCAATGACGCCCATCTCAGTTTCCATCCCAGTCGCTACGACTACCCCTGCCCCTCGACCGTTCACGATAGAAGTCCCCATGTATCCCATATTTTTTCGATCTGCCATGGGGGTCAATTCCTCCTGAAGTGGAAAAATACTTTTGCCCACAGGATGAGATTCCCCCGTCAAAGCTGATTCTTCCACTTGTATGTTGACTGCCTGAATCCAACGCAAATCCGCCGGAATACGATCTCCGGTTTCCAAAAGCACAATATCTCCAGGCACAACATCTGCTGCTGGAATCCGTTGTTCCATACCTTCCCGTAACACTCGCGCCTCTGGAGCCGTGAGGGAGCGCAGCGATTCCATGGAACGCTCCGCGCGAAACTCCTGCACAAAACCTAGAATGGCGTTAATCATTAAAATTGCCAAGATCGTGATGGCATCCGCGATCTCACCTAATAGTCCTGAGACTACAGTGGCCGCTAGTAAAACTAGCACCATAAAATCCTTAAATTGTCCCAGAAACAAAAACACAGGATGCGTCCCTTTTTTTACCGCTAAAACATTCTTTCCAACCTCCTGTAATCGGTTACGAACTTCTTTAAGATTTAACCCTTTTGCCGGATGTACATCCAACGCCTTGGCCACGTCAAGCCAAGGCAGCACATGCCACGCCTGTTGCCGCATGCCCTTTTTCCTCCTTTTGCTTTCTAAACAGTATTAAGGGGACTTACTATTTGTCCCTTTTGTAGTACATGCTTATTCCCTAAAGTATGGAAAAATGCCTCAGTAAAACAAGTGTGTTATACTAAAAAGTGGATTCTCTATAGAAAGGATGTCATCACATGGCCTTAGACGGTGTTACCCTCGCCTATCTCGTAAATGAACTTGCTCCACAACTCATCGGAGCACGTATCGATAAAATTCATCAACCCGAAAAAGATGAGATTCATCTCCAATTGCGTCAACAGGGATCCAGACGCCTTCTGCTTAGTACCAGTGCCACTTCCCCCCGCTTCCACCTCACTCAAGAAAACAAAAAAAATCCACCTTCTCCCCCCATGTTTTGTATGATTCTCCGCAAACATCTGGAGGGTGGTAAACTCATTGACCTGCACCAAAAAGATCTGGAACGTGTTGTGACCTTTGAAATTCAAAATTACAATGACCGTGGCGATTTAGTTTCGTTGCATCTCCATTTAGAAATTATGGGAAAACACAGTAATCTTATTCTCGTTGACCCAACCACAAATACGATCCTTGACGGACTTAAACGATACTCACATGTCCTAAGCCAATACCGTGAGGTTTTACCCGGTCGCTCTTATCTCTCTCCTCCTTCTCAGGAAAAACAGCCGCCTCTAGCAGAGGAAGAACTCTGGCGAGAGACCCTTTACCAGGAAGATCTAGATCGTTCCATAACCGGTATCCTTCTCGCCCGCTTTGCCGGGATCAGCCCAGAATTGGCCCGTGAAATGGTAATTCAAGCGGGATTGAATCCAGAAATCCTCCTCCACCAGTGCGGTGACATCGATTGTTCACGGCTTTTCCGGGCCTACCGTAAGTTAGGCAATCCTGAGGAGAATCCCGAAATTCAACCCTGCCTTTACTATAATCCCCTACCGGAAACCAAACTCATCGCCTTTAGTTTTACCCCTTTTCAACAATATCAAGAATTAAGAAGGGAAGACGTCCTTTCGATAAATGACGCAGTCCAGATCTTTTATCAGTCAAAATCCAGCAACAACTCGCTTGAATCGAAACGGGGCTCTCTAAGAAAGATTGTCCAAGAAAAACATGCCCATTTCACTAAGAAGCTTAAAATCTATGAGGAGGCTCTACTCAACGCTAATTCAAGCCTCAACTACCAAAAGTGGGGAGAACTGTTGACTGCGAACCTCTACCGCATCCCCCAAGGATCAGTCGAAACCTCTGTGGAAGATTATTTTGATCCCAACCTCACTAGCCTAGTCATTCCGCTCAATCCTCATATCAGTGTCATTGACAACGCCCAGCACTACTACAAACTTTATAACAAAGCAAAAGCCACCTTGCTCAAGACAAAGTCGCTCAAAGAAACCACACTTGATGAAGTTCAATACCTAGCTTCATTGCGAGTCAATTTGGATCAGGCCTCCAGCCTTGCTGAGCTGAATGAAATCCATATCGAACTGGTTGGACAAGGGTATGTGACTGGAAAGCATTTGAAAAGAAGTACCCTGAAACTTAAAAAAGGCCGCCCCCAGGGAAATGCCAAATCTAAAGCAAAATCTCCCAAGGAGGTTCCTCAGCCCCGCGTCTATCGCTCCAGTCAGGGCAAAAGTATCTTTGTCGGTAAAAATAATGCTCAAAACGATTGGCTCTCGTTGCGCAAAGGAAAACCCAATGATCTATGGCTCCATGTCAAGCAAATTCCAGGTTCTCACGTCCTCGTTCCCCTCGAGGATGGAGAAGAATTTCCAGACGACACCACCCTTGAAGAAGCAGCGGCCCTGGCAATCTATTACAGCCAAGCTCGTGGTTCTTCCCAAGTCCCTGTCGACTACACACATGTCAAACAGTTAAAAAAGCCTAACTCAGCTAAACCCGGAATGGTGATCTATGATCTGAACTGGACCTTATACCTGACTCCTAAACCGGAGGTTTTAGAACGGTTACTGGCCAGCGAAGAGATATTAGAATAATTATTTTTACTTCTCCTCTTGCCTTTAGAGCCCTTGGAAGGCATATTTTTGGAAGCCGATAGAGCTTTCCGAGCCCAATCCGATAACAGTTCCTTGTTTTCTAAAATTTCAACAGGAACTTCATAACATGGCATTACCATGGGTTTGTCAGCAAATGGTTGGAAGGGCTCCATTCCGATCTGTTCATAGTCTGACCTATTCGAGTCGTCCACCTTAAAATACAGGACGTCATCTGCAAGTAACCCAAAAATGATACCTTCATAGTAAATACCTGCACCGCCAAACATCTTTTTAACGGTAACCCAACCCAACTGTTCAAGTTGGTCGACGACGTAATCTTTGAAACCTTCATTTACTGCCATCATTAACTCCCTCCACAAATTACGCGATTCAAAAGCCGACAGTATTTGAATAAAATTAAATTATCTCACCTATTCTTAATAATCAAAAACATTACTATTAACGAAAAGTACTTGTTGTTAACCCACTTAATGTTTTGAGTAATGTTACAGGTACTTCTTAAATCCTTGAACCAAATCCAAATCGTAGCCAACAGCCTTATAGAATTGATGTGCTTTCTTTCGATGACCTCCGGAAACGAACATAGTATAATAGCATTTTCTTTTTCGCCCAATTTCCTCTATTTTTTCCATGAGTCGGGTGCCGATTCCTCTTCCACGGCAAGCACTTTTAACTACAACATTTTCAATGACCATAAAAGGTTTGCACTTACCAACTAAATCCAGACAAATAATCCCCATCACTGATCCAACTACTGAGTTGTCCTCTTTGGCGATCAAGACTACATAGTTAGGATTTGCCTCCATCAATTTAAAATTCTCTTTCATTTTCGAAAGATCGGTTCGTTCGTCAAGCAGTTCTTCATAGAGTTGAGCCAATGATTCTAGGTCATCAGCCAATGCGATTTGTAAAGTAAACAATGCTCCGTCCCCCCTCCCTGGTAGGATGTATCTACGAATTTATCATTTCCAAAATAGCATTTTGGCTAACCTCATTTATACTACACCCCCCATTGCAATCTGATCAAATCAATTAAATAGAATCCTTTGATCCAAATTCATAGGATCTTCATATTTCTAAGTTATACTTGTCTTATATATTTTTGGAGGTGACAAAATTTCATGATTGGATTAGCTTTAGCACAATGTATTCAACAATGTGATGCAACTGGTCAACAATTAGCCGGCTGTATTTTGAAAATGTTAGGCATGTAACCAAGCGATGTTTATGTTTATAAGACAGTTGAACCAGATCATGGTTCAACTGTCTTATTATTTAAGCCTAAATAATTTTGATACTCATCCAAATTATTAATTTGAATTTGGGCAACAAAATAACAACTTATAATAAACTCTCCTTTTAGACATTATTCAAATTAATAATTCATAAATCCTTTGAAAATAAATAAGCTCTTTTTGTAAAACCAATTTTTTCATAAAATTTGTGTGCTTTTTCTCGTTGAAATCCCGAATCTAATTCAATCTTCTTACAACCTCTTAATTTTGCTTTATCAAATGCCTTTTTAAGCAACTCTGTTCCAATGCCCCGTCCTCTAAAGGAATCATCTATTATCATTGCATAAACATATGCAATATACCCTTCCTGCCAAAAATTATTGACTATCGCAAAAGAACAGAAACCAATAACTTTCCCGTTTTGCTCCACACAAAGTAACTCATCGCTATCCGATTGTATACCCCGAGAAAAAACAACCATTAAATCATTTATATTCAATTCTTTACCAGGCCAAAGTTGGTTAAAAAGTAATATCACATCATCAAAATCTTCAAGTTTTGAGTTTCTAATAATGATATCCATCTGCTCCCCCTAATGTTTTTTCAATGTTTAGCATAATTACAAATACGATCTTTCCTCATACATTACTGAAGATACCTCTTGACAATACTCCGGTACATATTTGACCTCAGCAAAATTTTTAGACACTAATTCAGTTTCTAGTATTTCGCCACTTTTCCTTCTGACTATCTTGTTTCTCCATATTTCATTTTTTCTGTAATATTTCTCGCCAATCTTAAGAAACTGATGGTCTTTTTCAAAAACATGATATGCAAAATCTAGATCCTGATCGACTCGTAATTCTCCTTCTAAACACTTATCTGAAAGCCAAAGTCTTAATTGGAAAGTGTAAGGAGTACAATTCCTGAACTGATAGTCTATATAGTTGTAAAAGACTGTTGCCCCACTTCCGAACGGCAAAACCCTTCTATGCATCGGGAAACGGATCAAAACTATGATGATAACGTTTCGTAACTATCAAAGGACTATGAATGACCAACCAATGGATTAAATTAGCGATTTGACAGATTCCTCCCCCAATACCAGGCTTTGCTTCTCCACCAGACAATAACATCCCAGGTAGATATCCCTTTCGCTTTGTAGTCAATCCTACTAATTTGCAGAAAGAGAATGTTTCACCAGGTTTTATGAGAATACCATCAATACGCTTTATTGCTATCGCAAGATTTTTGACCTTGTTATACTGCAACTGCATATCTGTGTCACCGAGTTTCCTTATCAGTACTGACTGATGCTTCTTAACTCTGTATGGTAATCTTTCAAGACTTTGTAATGAAGCAAACTTCTTATCCTCGAAACACCATCTTGAGTATCTTACTAATCTTCGAGACCAAACTGATAAGAAATATAATATTGGGTGCATCTCGCTTAACAGCCTACGTGCCATACTAGTACTTCTCCTAACAAGCCATTAAATTATTTCCCATAGATTATCCCTCGACGCAATGCGTTCTGGGAATTCCGACGCGCCATACTAATACTACCTTCATCTCGGCAAAGTATTGGGAATCCCATCGTAGGCGAAGTACGGCAACTTCGAATCTTTCTTTGGCCAATTTTCGTAGCTCAGGATAGCTCCAATCCCCTCTACTAACATTTTACATTATTCTACAACCATGTTATTATCACCTTCTAAATTGGTAAAATTGGGCATAATATATTGAACAACTATTTGGAAGGTGGTATGATATGGACAAGGAAGAAGATAAAGTTAGTAAGGAGGGGGAAGATATGTTATCTGCTTTGCAAGAACCTATCTATAAAACCTCTAAGATAGACAACTTAAAACAACGAGCAGAATTTAGAAAACAGAGACCCGATTTACGACACCAAGCAACAAAGAGCGAAGTGCAAAAATACAATGAACTTTTTAAAGATTTAGAAGAAGAAACATATAAAACGATCAAGTGATATAGGGAGAAAGTGTAGTGGCAGAGCTTCTTAGGGGAGAAGTATATTTTGTTAAATTCTCATATACTTTTGATCGAAGATATCCCGAAGGAAAGTCGAAATTCGTTTTAGTTCTTCAAGAAGGTGACTATTTTAAAGAATATGGAGTAGCATTCCTTAAGACCCACATGCCGGGGGTCTTTTCTCATTCTCCTACGAAACATCCATAATCACAATAATCACATGCAAAATTAAGACATTCGATACGGAGCGGTTGGCTAGACCTTACTCCGACGGGATCCTCCCCCGCTAGAACGTGCGACCTGCCAGGACGCACCGGAAATTCTCTGTTATACGGAGCCTCACGCCCTACGAAGCCAGAGCAGCCAAGGACGGCTGCGCCTCAAATATTACGTACTTAGCACTGGAAAGTATTTGAAGTGACATACTCCCACCACCTAAGAGGTGGGGGCTTCTTGGGACGTACCGACTAATGCCAATATAGTTACCAAGCTATCCCCGTTTGCCCAACGGTTCTTAGTGTATTAGGCTATACCCAATATCCGACAGCCTTCATTTTTAATGTTTATTGCGGCGTTTATATCTCGATCAAGTTCTGCACCACAGTGCTTACAACTCCAACTTCTATCGGCCAGTGTCAACTCCACATATAGGTTCTTGCAAACGTGGCATTGTTTACTGGATGGGAACCATTTATCGATCTTGACCAGCTGCTTACCTTGTTCTACCAGCTTATACGCCAAAAATGTTTTTAGTATCCCAAAGCCATTGTCATTCGTTGATTTTGCCAGATTTAAGCCTTGCGCCATACTTCTCATGTTTAAGTCTTCGATTGCAACAGCGGTATAGGCATTGACTATCTGCCTTGACAGCTTATGCAAAAAGTCCTTTCGTTGATTCGCTACCTTTTCATGAAGTTCAGCGACCTTTCGTCGTTGTTTGTTTCTGTTTTTACTCCCTTTCAGTCTCTTGGATAGTTTTCGTTGCTCTTTCTTTAGTTTTGCCTCCGCATTACGATAAAATCTGGGATAGTCGGCACTTCTTGCCTCACTATCGATGACCAACGACTTTGAGGAATAGTCCAAACCTAACGTTGACTCGACGGTTGCTGTTACTGGTTCTAGTTTTGCTTCAAACTCGACCAAGATCGCTATGTAGTATTTACCGGTTGGTGTTTGGCTGAGCGTGGCTGATTTAATGGTGGAATTTGGCGGTAATTGTCTGTGTAATTTAATTCGAACATCTTTCAATTTAGGCAACCGGATGGTTTTACTATCAATAAGCCGTATGCTTCCTTTTTGGTTATTCGTTGTGTAAGATAATCGATCCCTATGCTTTCGTTTGAAGTTTGGAAAACCTACAGACTTATTCCGGAAGAAATTTTTATAAGCGGTATTTAGATTGAGCTGGGCATTAGCAAGGGCCAGACTGTCCACTTCTTTTAACCACTCAAATTGGTTTTTGTAAGCAGCTGGTAGAGAATACTTCTGCTGCTTCAACGCTTCTTTGTCATCTTTATACTGCTCATAAATAGTTTTCCTGTTAGCAAGCATTTGATTATAAATGAATCGTACACAGCCAAAGGTTTTATTGATAAGGATCGCTTGTTCAGAACTGGGATAAAGGCGATATCTGAACGCTTTATTCATAACTTCTCACCTTGATTTTCGATGTAACGTCTAATAACTTCAATCGGTGCACCGCCCGTCGTTAGCAAGCAAAAACTTCTTGACCAAAAGTATTCTTTCCAGAGAGATTCACGTAATTGCTGATATTCTTTTTTAATCAACCGCGATGATGCACTTTTGTAGGCGTTAATAAATTTTGATAACTCACTGTTTGGATGGGCTTTGAACAGAATATGAACATGATCTCTATCCTGATTCCATTCTTGCAACGTGATATTGTAGTGGGGAGACACATACTCAAATATTTCTTTGAGCCTGTTAGAAATTACTTGATCGATTACGTTTCTACGGAATTTAATGACCAGAACAAGATGATAATACATAAGAAATACTGAATGATTATTATTATCTAATTCCATTGATTTATCACCGTCTATCTTGATTACTACTGATTATATTTTATCATACATAGAAGTAATTTATCAATACTTATTTGGAATAAAATGGCGACAATTCATCTCCCTCCTACGCACTCACTAGCGTGAGCAAGGTAGCTTAAAGGTGGGAGACTTCTTGTCGCACGTGGTTAAAAAATTAAAAGAAGAGGCTGTGCAGCCTCTCTAAATATCTTACGGATTTATTCGCTTTTGCCTTCCTTCAAACGGTCTATCAGGCCGATTAACATCAGAAGGTCTTTGTCGGGCAAACCGCGCATACCGTCAAGAGCTTTTTGAATCAGAATCGGTTCTGCCTCACTGTCATCGAAAAAGGCTTTCGGCGTGACATTCAGATACTCACAGATATACAAAAATTCTTCAATGGATGGCAAGGAACGCCCTGCGATAATGTTCTGTATATAGCTTCTGCTGTGCCCCAAGTCAAGGCTCATTTTATATTCCGAAACACCTTTTTTTAAGCGTAAATCCGTGATGCGCTTTCTGATAAACTCAACACCCAATATTCTCACCTCACTGTCATTAGATATCATTCTACACTTTTGACAGTGGTAATATTCACGCTATTGGAGGTTTATTATATTGAATTATGCCTCTCAAAGTGTTAATATATGCTAAAATGCACCTGTGGAGGCGGCAGATTGAATAAAAAGAAGCAGATAGTGGTGGAAAACGCCATCAAGGAAATCGCAAGACGTGACGGCGTTACCGTCGAATATGTAAAAACGCAAATGCAGATCGCTATGATGAACGGATTATGCAGAGCTGATCCAAAGGTGAAAACGTTTTGGGACAATATTCCGCGAGAAGGGTAAGATTCCCAGGCCGGAAGAACTAATAATACATACCGCCGAACTTGTTAAAAAGCGGAAGTCCCAAGAATAAATGAGGCCGAGAAGGGATTGATGGCCTTTGGTAATAAGAGACTGATGCTCCACGAACTTTCTTCATTTTGCATCAGTCCCTTCAACTAACCCGCCTGCACCTGGGCCCGCGGCCTTACAGTCTCTCCGCTATTTTCCCGATAAGCCCGCTTACCTCACTTTTATACTTTTCATGAGCTTCCGGGTCTGCCGGGGCTAACTTAGTCAGTTCCTTCAGCAACTCTTCGAATTCTTTAGCGATATTATTGTAGAGAAAGCTGACTTTGTTAGATGACAGCTTGATCTGAGCGGCTTTGATATCCTTTTGCAGGGCGACGATTTTCGTGGCTGAAGCCTCGCCCTCCTTGGCAACGTCCAGCTTCTCCTGTAAAGTCTTGATGGTTAACTCCTTAGTGTGGATTGCCGCTCGGAGACCTGAAGTCTGTTTTCTCAACTCGTCCCGCTCAGAGGTAATTTTCGTGACTGCGCCCTGGTTGGCGGTCAGAGTATTTTGCAGCTCCGCTTTCTCGTTAAGGGCCTGGTCCCTTTCCCTGACTGCCTCCTTAAGCTCCCGGGTCGACATGCCGTCCACATCATTCTCTACTATAAAGGACTCCCGTTCCTCCTCGGGAATTCCCAGGAGGATAATCGCCTGGGTGTAGCTCAAATTCGTAATCGATTCCGAATTTGAACTGTCCTGGTGGCCGACGGTGAGTTTGGCCCCATACTCTTCAAAGAGGCGCATGAGTTTATTGGCCGTGCTTTGGGAGTAACTCACCGAGTTCTCCAGCCACTTTCCCCATTCTCCATGATTGACCATGGATTTGGCCTCCGTCAGGCGCCGTCCGATCTCGACGGAGCTGTAAAGGAGCATTCTGCCGGTCTGATCTTTAATACTGTTAATTTCGGCCGCGATAATCTGCGGCGTCCGCTCGCTTATTGCCTTCGCCATGATTTTCGAGCTCCTCTGCTTATTCATAAGCTTTTCCGGAGGAAAAGCTCCCATAAGACAAGACAGATTTGAACAACCTTACTCATAGC
>Ga0209643_1000373_pt1 | contig 89528 bp, 84 predicted proteins | sample AutmiccBRH37_all_FD_187383 | JGI IMG/M metagenome (GOLD analysis project Ga0209643, IMG submission 187383) | Deep subsurface microbial communities from Mt. Terri, Switzerland - Autotrophic microbial communities BRH/37_all (SPAdes) (version 2) | ecosystem: Environmental > Aquatic > Deep... | reverse complement strand
GTATCCACCCGCTTCATCTCCCCTCCGTCCGCTGCTCAGCAACGAACGGTCTGACAGAACATCAGGGGGGTCAAAATTGGACGCCGATACCCCGCCTTAAGGGGTCAAATTTGCACGCCGAAACACACGAAGGTTCCGGGCAGCTGATGGCGCGGCGGTGATTCAGCTCCCGCATCTCTCGACGTTCAAGTTGCTCAGCCGGGCTGGGTGCCTGCCGCCGCTGCGGTCGATACTTGAGATCGGTTAGAAGAGGCATGACCGGTCAACCCACAGCTCGTCAGCGTTATGACCGCCGAGCCGCCGAAAGACGGTTCGGTCACCTCTACGCCTCAATGGAGGGGGATTGCTGCCTCTACTGTGGGATGTCAAGCGACGGGAAAGTAGATCATCAGCCGCCGGTCTACGTGCTCCACCGTTTTGCGAACGGCAGCCAAGTGACGAAGAAGCAGGTCCGGGAGGCGTTCGGGGACTGTCGGCTCGTACCGTGCTGCACTATCTGCAATATGGGCCTCGGGACGTTTTACGCTCCTGACGACCGGGACCGACGCGCGGAGATCGTCGGCTGGTTTCTGGAGGATGAGCAGAATCCGCTCGACAAGATGATCCTAATCGCCGGTCGACAACTCCTCGAAGACCGCCTGAACGGTCGAAGGGGCCCCGAGGTCTACACGTTTCCCGGGGTGGGCCGGCTCATCTACATCGCCGCGCTAGTAGGCCTCGCTGACGGGACCTATAGATCCCCGGATGATTTTCCGAAATGGCTGAAAGCCGGGCAGGCTGAGCTAGCCGAGTGGCTGCGGGGTGCGCCGCGGCGGAAGTATCAACACTTCCTAGACATGGCTGGGCTCGAGAGCTATCAACTGCGGCCGCACGCGAGAAGCGACCCGAGGGGGCAGTTCGGATCAACGCCGAGTTGAAGTCTTCTCCCCGCCCTGGCACGTCGATCACGTAGAGTTTGATGCTCGCCATCAAGTAAGCGCGAGCGCTACGGCGTGCTTGGCGCTTTGGCCTCAGTGCTATGAGATGCGAGCGGCGGAACTCCGTTCTCGGCCCGTTACGGACGGTCGAGCCACAAGATACTGCGAGGCTTCAAATGCCAAAGCGGCCACTTGAGGGGTGCTGCGGCGAAGCCTTGGGCGTCATAGCATCATGGCTTCCAGCGTTTCATCTAATGAAAAGCAATCCACCATCAGGGCACATCGCGTTACACAAATACCTTTCTCAAAGCTGTGTTCTCGATGTCCGGATCGGAGGCGGCCCAGATGTGCCATGTCCGGCGACGTTCATCCCTGCGACCTGATGAAATTTCAGCGCAGTCTCCCGATGTCGCCCCAAGCTCGGCCAGTATAGAACCGATTGCTGCCCATATGAAATTCTCCCCAATGTGTCCATGTGAATAAGAGGAGGATTTGCTGCTCCAACATGGCAGAGCCCATTTTGATGTATGTAAACTTACGACATCATCTAGAAATGTTTCAGCCCGCGCCAGCCCCCTTCGCCTGGCCTTTTCAGTAACGTCCGGCAGAATATGCAAGCAGTCTTCCCTCCATGTGATACTTTGAAAACTGAATAGGTCTCCACACCTGCCAATTCCTGCGCGCATAGATATAACTTCGGAAACGGCAGCTGCCATCGACGTGATAGACGAAAATCTTTCCCTGACTAGTAAGATAGTTGAGTCCGCGCATGCATTGCTGCCAAAGTGATTGAGGTAATGAGTGACAAATCTTAAGTTGAAGCTGTAATTTTCAATGGAGTGACCTGTGGTTGTTCGCCTCACATCAGTGTGTTCTGGGTCCGTCCAATCGGTGAACCTTCCGCTGGCGTCGGAAAGTCCCTCCCACTCTCGGTCAACAAAAGCTCGCAACTTGCCTTCCAAAGATGACTGGTCAGGAACGGAACTCAGAAACTTATCTATCTTTGCTTTCGCCCCAAGTGCTGTGAACTCGGGGCCGGTAAAAATATCCGAGGTATCAATTTCATATAGCCGATCAAGTCGAGACAGGTTGCGATATCTCTCAAAGAACTCTTTGTCATCCTTGCCTTCAACCACGAGTGTCCTTTTGCTTCTGCCCACAAGGGCAATGCGATAGCCTCCTGCAGAATACTGCCTCCCCATCAAATGTCCTCGATGTCAGAATTTGAATAATTAGAATCGACTTGAACAATGCTCGGAGCGAAAAACTGAACATTGGCTTCATGGTCGGCACCAACCTCAGGAGAATGCGTGCAGGCAATGATTTGCCGCCCCTCAAATTGTTTTTCCAAGTATGATATTATGTTGCGCTGCCAGTCTATGTGAAGAGACAGTTCGGGCTCGTCTATCAGCAGACAACCCGCCTTAAAATCAGACCTACTGGCGGAGTATAGCATGGTCACAATTTGACGCTCACCTGAAGATAGTGCCTTCAAGTTATATGGCCTCCCATCATCCGGCGAAACGTGCGGGGAGATGCGCCGCCTAGGAAGGGACCGTTCAATGCTGACATCCGATATTGTCAATGACTTGTCATTCAGAAACTCATTTACAGAATCTTGAAAAGCGTTGATTGGCCTCATTACGACTTCGCGGTTCCGCCGTCGCTCTTCGAGGATTCTTACGTAAATTTGGAGGAGGCTATTGTGACTGCTATTATCGCTATCTGTGCTCTGAACTGCCCCAACTAGCCTTGTATAAGTAGTGTTTGCCGGTGGTCCGATTGAGGTTTCCTCATCGTTCGTCACCAGTTCGCGAATCCTATCGAGGAGGCCAGATTGACTTAAGCTTTCCGTGCCATCTTCTTCGCCCGACACCGTTGAGTTTGTGCCGCCTCCCGCGATAGCTGAAAATATGTCAACAAAGGCATTCTCAAATTGCTTTTGCTCCATCTGGCTAATGGTGAGTTGCGCCCATTCATATTCATCAGTCAAGCCGTCGATCACATCAATGATCGACGGGTATCGAATTACTGGAACAAATGACCCAAACCACTGCCTGCAGCGAATTGTCTTGAGGATATTATGCCGTGCTGTTTCAGCTCTCCGTCGGCGAGCACTTAAGTCGCTTCGGATTTCACCAACTAGAGCTTTAATTTCTCTCCGTCTCATCTCTTCGATTTGACTGCTGTTTTCGCGGTCTTCGGGGGAATAGTACCCTGGATCCCGCATCCTCTCCAAGATGGATCGAAAAGCGGGTAGGTATGTCGATCTTCTTCCGGTAATTGAAAAAAGGGATTCCTCTTCGATCTCCGAAAGGGAGCTCAACTCACCACTGTAAGAAGTTTTGTCTCCGTCAATTTTCAAAGATATTTCGTTGTTCACGGATTGCAGGCTTACCATTCGCCCTTCAGAGTTTACAATCTCGATTGATGAGAAATTCAGATGTTTAAATATATCTATATCGCCTTCAGATAGATTGGCTATAATGTGAAGGAGGGTGGTTTTTCCAAGCCCATTCTTTCCATATATTATATTTACGCCCGACTTGAGGTTGACATCAAAATCTAACCTGCCATGAAGGCCTCTGACTGATATGCTTGATATAAATGTACCTGACATTGTATCCGCTCTCATAATTGGAAAATTTCTCCCATGAAGGTGATCTGCGGCTTTCGGGGTCGTGGCAACATTAGTCAGGGCACAATCAGAACGGTTTTTCAAGGTACTTGAGTGCTTCTTGCCGTAGGTCGAGCACATCAAGGAATCTCATGGTCGTGCTGCGCCACGCTTAGCATCAAGCACTGTCCTTTTGCGAACGCTTCACGATGATCGCCCATGCGATCTGCGTAGGCATCTGGTTTGTTCAGGCGATCCGGCGTTGCGCTGCGGTGTCAATTGACAGGTGGACGCCATCACTGACGTGCTAGAGGCGTCGGCGGCGCGCTCCACACGAATGACCGGGTTTCCGTAGTTGTTGCGACCGCAGTGCCGCACTGCCGTCAGTCCGCTCCCCGCCCTTCGCGCACAGGTCGCTTACCGGGCCTTGCCCGTGCGTAGCTCACTTTATACCCTGTCGCGCATGGAGTGAACATATACGCCAAAACGTATATCTTGACATGATACGCTAATGCGTATAGCTATCGACGATACGCCAATGCGTATATCACCCACCCATCTTTGAGGGCGAGAAGAGGCCGACAGCAATGAAAAAAGCAGTGCCTACTTCGCTCGAAAGCAGTTCCAGGCGTGCAGTACGCCGTCCAGCGGAAATTGGCGCCGTGCTTCGTCGCTATCGCAGGGAGCTGAAGCTCTCGCAACAGGGTGTCGCGGACCGCGCGGGCATCCGGCAAGCAACGGTGTCTGCCATCGAGGCCGGTGACGAAGGTGTGTCGCTCAAAACGCTCGCGCTGATTCTGGCAGCACTCGATCTGGAGCTGGTCATCAGGCCTCGTTCCGAGCCGACCGCAGACCCGGCTGGCCCGGATAGCTATGACGGGCTCTGGTGATGGCGAGGAAGCTCGCAAACACGCCGATTGACGTCGTCCTGAATGGCACGGTGGTCGGCCATCTGGCCCGGACACGCGCGGGGGCACTCAGCTTCCGATATGCTGCGGACTGGCTAAGCCGCCACAACGCGCTGCCGATTTCGCTGTCGCTGCCGCTTTCGGACGAGACATACCGGGGCGACCCAGTCCTTTTCGTGATTGAGAACCTGCTCCCCGACAACCTCGATATCCGCGAGCAGATCGCTGCGAAGACAGGAGCGGCAGGAAAGGACGCGTACAGCATTCTCTCGGTCATCGGCCGCGACTGCATCGGCGCGATGCAGTTCCTGCCGAAGGGCACGGCGCCGGGCGACCTGACGCTGGAAAGCGAACCCATCTCGGACGCGCGCATCGCCGACATTCTTCGCAATCTGGCAACGGCCCCGCTCGGAATGGATGACGAAGACGAGGAGTTCAGGATCTCGATTGCCGGGGCCCAGGAGAAGACGGCATTGCTTCGGCGCGATGGGGCCTGGCACCTGCCGCATGGCACAACCCCTACGACGCACATCCTGAAAAAGCCCATCGGCCTGCGGCCGGATGGGGTGGATCTCAGCCTCAGCGTGGAGAATGAGCACTTCTGTATGACCTTCCTGCGCCATCTCGGCATGGAGGCGGCCAGAACCGAGATTGCGGATCTCGCCGGGGAGAGAGCTCTCGTCGTCGAACGCTTTGATCGTCTTGTTCCGGACCATGCGGAAGGCAGGCCAATCCTGCGGCTGCCGCAAGAGGACCTGTGCCAAGCACTTTCGGTGCCCTCATCGAGGAAGTATCAGAAGGATGGCGGACCCGGCTTCGAGGAAATCATGGATCTCCTCCTGGGCAGCATGGTTGCTCAGGAAGATCGGCGCCTCATGATGAAGGTCATGATCGTCTTCTGGCTTCTGGCGGCCTCCGACGGACATGCGAAGAACTTCAGCCTTCGGCTGCTTCCCCAAGCGCGCTACCGCCTGACGCCGCTCTACGATGTCATGTCGATCCAGCCTTTGTTCGACGCGGGGCAGATTCCGGACAAGAAGGTGCGCCTGGCGATGGCAGTGGGTAACAAGAATCATTACATCGTGAGCCAGATCGCGCTGCGGCACTTCCGCGAGACTGCGCGCAACTGCAAGATGCCGGTGAATGTCATCGAGACCCTGGCCGATGAGCTGCTGGAGCAGTCCGCAGATGCCCTAGCGGCCACAATGGCGGCGATGCCCGCCGGTTTCCCCGAAGAGATCGGGCGGTCGATCATGAACGGCTATCTGGGACGTCTCAAGCTTCTCGGCGCGATGCGTACCGAGGACGCGGCGTAACGGCAAAGAGCCCTCCCGCGAATGCGGGAGGCTGATGCGTCAGGCTCATTGCCTAAACGCCGGCATCGCGGATCACGGTCTTCCCGGCCTCGCCGTGGCCATCACCGCCGGGTAAGAAATCATCCATTTGGCCGGCTATGGCACGGTGGTGCTGGACCGTTCCCCTTCTCCCCACGTCCCCGCTCCCCGGCCAACACCCAGTCCACCTGACGGCCGAGGGGCCCCACGCCGGGCGCACGGGCCCCGATGCGCACATCGATGCGCCGCGCCCCCATTACCATCCCTCCGGCACGTCGTCTGCCTCACCCGAAGCCGCGCCAGGGGTTTGGGTCGACTGCGACGACCGCCGACGCGAAACGACATTCTTGGGCAGCGTCTTCTCCGCCAGCATCAACCCGATGTCGTCAGCGGCTGGGTCGACGAGATCGGCAAGCCGGTCGAAGAGTCCCAGAACCGACAGCGCCATCGCCAGCGTGTTCAGCGACACGCCCGGATCGCCTTGTTCCAGACGGTGCAGCGTGCTGCGTCCAACCCCCATGCGTGCGGCCATGTCGGTTGTGGAAATCCGCCGCGCACGACGCGCACGCGAGATGTCCCGCCCCAGCCCGGCGAGGCCGCGGGCGATGGAGGGGTGAACGACGCCCCCCTTGGTGCGCGCGGCCTTTCCTGTGTCGGCGGTCATTGTCCTATACCTCACGCTTAGAGGGGCTTCTTGTATCACCCGTGATACAAGAAAAAATGCGGGCGCAGGTTCACCTTTGCGATCCAATTCAGTGTACGCGATCCAGTTTGTCCCACAAGTGAAACAAAATAACATCTTCTGTTTCATTTGCAGATCACAAGGGGTCAGACGTAGTGGACGCCCGTGGCTTCGCCAACCCCGCCAGCGCCTTGTCGACCTCTCGCGTCATCGCTGCCCGCCTTGCGCCCCAGAGGGTCTGGAACTGCTCCATGAAATCAAAAAGCAACATCGCCATCTCGCGCACCTTGGCCGCGTCCTCGGCGCTGTAAGGCATCGGGCAGCCGCGCAGCTTGGCCTCGTTCAGCTTGCGGGCGATCTGGTTGATCGCGGCGCCGTGGGTCTGAATCTCGACGCCCCAACACCGCAGCTTGTCGATCATTGCCGGGTCTGCGGGCGTCAGGATCGTGTCAGCGGCCTCCATCAGGCGTCGCAGGGCCGAGGGGCGGTCGGTGATGCCGCGTGCGGTCAACGCGGTCATGAAACCCACCAGCTCGCGCTCACTGACGCGCGCACTCACGGTTTTGGTTCTGGGGTGCCCGCCTTCGGCCTTGCTCAACGTGTTGTAGATCGTCCGTGGCGAGACCCCGAAGCGGCGGGCCAGGGTGGAGGCAGGCATGCCACCAGCGCGCGCTTCGATGATCTGGCGGCGCTCGTCGTCGGTCAGTTTGCGATGGTGGCGCATGTGAAGTTTACGTTCCTATTTCTTGCCAACTTCGTCCAAGCCCCCCGCCTCCCAGCGTCAGCGGAGGCGGGACAGGGGCTTGGACTCAATTTCGAAGGCTGAGCGCGCCATCGGAGGTGGCGCTTCTTGCGAAATGCAGAGGGCAGGATGCGGGCTGCATTGAGCGCGATGCAGAGGGCAGACGGCACGCAACACCGAGCGCGATGCACGGGACGCGATGCAGCTAGACGTAATGCGTGATGCACTCCGCGTCTGACCTCTTGCGGAAGACGCGGCGCCCTCGCCATCCACCACTTCGCGCATGCCATTTGCCGCGCCGCTCATGCCGCCAAGCCAACCGCGCGCAGCTGCCCCTCGGTGACCAGACTCGCCGCCACCAACGCCGCGACCTGTCCCGCGGTGATGTGCTTGCACATCGGGCTCCGCTCGCGGATCCAGCCGGCCAGCCGTGCATGGTGATCCGCCATGGCCGCCTCCGCACCCTCGCGCTCGGCGCGCAGCCTCTCGATGGTTCCCTGCCAGCGTCGCAGCTGGAACCAGTTGTCGGCGAAGCAGACCTTGGACCGGGTGAAGCCCGCGCTCTCGGTCGCATAGGCCTGCACGGCGCGCAGCAGGTCCGCAGGGTCCACCCCCTCCCCCACGGCCTCCGCGATCCGCTCGAGGCAGACCGGCTTCCCGCGCTGGCGGTCCTTCGGATAGGCCGCCCAGATCTTCTCAAATTTTTCATCCGCCTCCACCTCCACGCGCTTGCGCGTAGGTGGTTTAGGGATGGTTTGAGGGTGGTTTGGGGTCCACCGTGGACCCCCTACCCCGTCCACGGTGGACCCCGTACCGGGTTCAGACTGGACGGGGTCCACTGTGACCCCCGTCCCCTCATCGGGTTCAGCCGAGCTTTCCAGCGCCATCACCCGGGCCAGCACGATCCGGTAGATCACCGTGAAGCCGTTCTTGCAGGGCCGCCGCCCGGTCTCGACCAGGATGCCCTCCCGCAGGAAGTCGCTGATCGTCCGCTTCACGGTGCTTTCACCCAGCTCGGTATGCCGCTGGATCGTGCCCTTGGAACACCAGATGCCCGAGCCGTCGTCGCTGGCCTTGTCGGCCAGGAACATGATGATCTGCTTGCGGGCCGCGCTGCCAAAGACCCTCTCGGCGCAGAGATTGGCGATCTTCCAGCTCACGCCCGGCCCCCCGCGAGGGAGGAAACGGGCCGGCCGGTGCAGGCTATCCGGCCGCCGCGTTGGCGACGGCCGCCTACCTGCCCAACCGGCCCCAGACCGACCGTTCCACGCCCCTTCCGGGGCCCAAAATGGTTTGACAATCGCCCGCTAAGTGCTTGATTTCTCGTGGTAGGTTTGACAGAGAAATCGCCCGCAACCGCTGGAAATCCCACACCCGTTTTGGGATTGAAAATCCGCGTGTCGGCGGTTCGAATCCGTCTCCGGGCACCACTCAAGTCCCATAAAAAACGCACGGCGACTTCGCCCGAGGTCCGCGCGAGGCCCGGGATCGACCGTCGCGCAGGCCGACTCGCGCCGGGTCACCCCCCGATCAGCAGCGCTCCGGCGGCAAGGCTGAGCGCGAACATCGGCAGGGACCACAGGTGGAAACGCCACCACAGCCCCCGCTCGCGGACCAGCCGCAGCGCGATCAGGTTGGCCAGCGAGCCGATGGCGAGGCCAAAGCCGCCGATGCTGACGCCCCAGGCCAGCGCGCGCCAATCCTCGGTGAAGGGCGCAAGGAAGATTGCGGCGGGGACGTTCGACATGACCTGCGACAAGAGCGCACCCACGGCCAAAGCCCCGCCCGGCAGGTCCATCGCATCCGGCACTGCCGCGGCGAGGACGGGCAGTTGGCCCAGAAGCCCCAGATCGACGAACATCAGCACGAAGACCAGCAGCAGCGGCCAGTCCACCCAGCGCAGCACCGCCCGGAACGCCGCCGCGTAGAGCGCGATCACGGCGCCGGCGGCGGCGGCGGCAAGGCCGGCATTCACCAGCGCCAGGAACAGCGGATAGGCCGCCAGCGACACCGCCATCAACCCCCGGCGCAAGGGCAGCGGCGCGCCGGGCTCGGTCAGCGCCAGCCTGCCCCTGCCCACGGCCAGCGGCACCAGCGCCAGCAAGATCGCCAGCATGGCGCCGCCCAGCGGCAGCATCGCCAGCACGAACTCGCCGAACCCCGCGCCCGACAGCTGCCACAGGAACAGGTTCTGCGGGTTGCCCACCGGCGAAATGGTCGAGCCGGCATTGACCGCCAGCGCCTGCAAGATCACCAGCCGCCCCAGCGGCAACGCCACCAGCCGCGCCAGCGCCAGCGTCAGCGGCACGGTCACGAACAGCGCCACATCATTGGTGATCACCGCGGACAGCACCGCCGCGAACAGCACCAGCGCCACCGCCAGCCCGCGCTCGGTGCGCAGCCCGCGCAGCACGGCCCGGCCCGCAAGGTCGATCACCCCGCTCACCTCCAGCCCGCGGCTCAGCACCATCAGCCCGGCCAGCGCGCCGATGGTCTTCCAGTCCACCAGCGCCACAAGGTCCGCCGGGCGCGCCGGCACCTGCCACAGCAGCACCGGCAACAGGGCGAGGAGGAGCAGCAGCAGCCACTCCTCGCGCAGCCGGCGGATCAGGGTCTGGCGGTCAGGCACGCGGCTGGGCGAGGGCGTGGTCGCTGAGGGGTCGTTCAAGATGGCGGTCCTTCGGCGGCTGACCACCCCGACTAGCACAAGCGCAGCCCGAACGACATCGGCGGCGCGCGGCCCCGTGACCCGCCCGGTCAGGACGCCGCGACTCAGCGGCGCGAACCCGGCGCGCGGGCAGCGCCATCCGCTCGGCGCCGGTCGCGGAAGCCACGCAGACACCCTTTCTTTGCGCAGATCGCCTGCTTTCGCGCCGGCGACACGAAAAAACCGACTGTAACGCCCGCCCTCCTGGCCAATCCGGTCGCCCCACGCCCCTGAAGCGCAAATGCGACACTCCGTCGCGCTGCATTCGCAGAAACATCACATCAACGCTACGGACAATTAGTGAAATTCGCCGAGGGTCTGCCGGTATTCTGGTTTGGGGGTCGCACGGATGTTTTCGCTGCACGGACACAAGGCGCTGGTGGTCGGGATCGCCAACGAGCACTCGATTGCCTGGGGATGCGCCCAGGCGCTGAAGGCGCAGGGCGCCGATCTGGCGATCACCTGGCTGAACGACAAGGCCGAAGCCTATGTGCGCCCGCTGGCCGAGCAGTTGGGCGCCGAGATCATGATGCCGCTCGACGTGGCGCAGCCCGGCCAGCTTGAAGCGGTCTTCGCCGAGATCACCCGCAAATGGGGCCGGCTCGATACCCTGCTGCACTCCATCGCCTTCGCGCCGCGCGACGACCTGCATGGCCGCGTGGTCGATTGCTCGGCCCAAGGCTTCGGGCTGGCGATGGATGTTTCCGTGCATTCCTTCCTGCGCATGATCCGCCTCGCCGAACCGCTGATGCCGCAGGGCGGCTGCTGCCTCTCGGTCAGCTTCTTCGGCTCGTCCCGCGTCGTGCGGCATTACAACATGATGGGCCCGGTCAAGGCGGCGCTGGAAAGTGCGGTGCGCTATGCCGCGGCCGAGCTTGGCGAGCAGGGCATCCGCGTCCATGCGCTCTCGCCCGGGCCGCTCAAGACCCGCGCCGCCAGCGGCATCGACCATTTCGACGAATTGCTCTCCGCCGCCTCGGATCGCGCGCCCACCCATCAGCTCGCCTCCATCGAGGATGTGGGCGCCATGGCCGCCTTCCTGGCCTCGCCCGAGGCGCGCAACCTGACCGGCGGTGTCCATGACATCGACGGCGGCTTCTCGATCACCGCCTGAAGGGGTCCAAATCATGGCCAATGTCTTCGATCTGTTCGATCCCGCAAAGCAGCCGCAGATGCCCCGCCCCGAGGCCGACATGCTGGCCGCGATGCTTGGCACGATGCACAAGGCCGAGGCCGAGATCGCGGCCAGCTCGGGAATCCTCGATATCCTGAGCACCGCCGCCTCGCGCCAGTCGACCCGGATCACCGACAGCCATTCCCGCCGCGCCGAGGCGGCGATGGGTCAGGCCGGCCGCCTTGTCGAGGATCTGCGCCGCGCCCAGGCGGGTGGCAGCCTTGGCGCCGACCTGACCGAGTACCTGCGCGACGCGGCCGAGCGGTTGATCCTGACCATGGACACGCTGCGCAAGCGCGGCGACATCTTCCTGGAGCATGAGGCTGCGGGCTGCCCGCCGGTGCTGGTCTATGATTACGAAGTGATCATGGACGGCAAGGACCTGCCCTACCCGTCCAACTACATGCTCCTGAAGATCACCCCGCCCGAGGGCGTGACGGTGAACGACGCCCGCCGCCCCTATATCATCATCGACCCGCGCGCCGGCCATGGCCCCGGCATCGGCGGCTTCAAGGCCGACAGCCAGGTCGGCGTCGCCCTGCGCGAGGGACATCCGGTCTATTTCGTCGCCTTCCGCCGCGAGCCCGAGCCGGGGCAGTTCATCTCCTACGTCACCCGCACCGAAGCCGCCTTCGTGCGCGAGGTGATGCGCCGCCACCCCGAGGCCTCGCGCCCGGTGATCACCGGCAACTGCCAGGGCGGCTGGGCGACGCTGCTGCTGGCCGCCACCAACCCCGACCTCACCGGCCCCATCGTCATCAACGGCGCCCCGGTCGCGCCCTGGGCCGGCAAGGTCGGCGAGAATCCGATGCGCTACAATGCCGGCGTGCTTGGCGGCACCTGGATTCCGATGCTGCTGTCCGACCTTGGCGGCGGCATCTTCGACGGCGCGCATCTGGTGCAGAACTTCGAGCAGATGAACCCCTCGCGCACGCTGTTCCGCAAATATACCGACCTCTTCCGCGACATCGACAAGGGCGACGCGGCCTTCCTCGAGTTCGAGAAATGGTGGGGCGGCTTCTTCCTGCTGAACGAGCCGGAAATAAAGTGGATCGTGGAGCAGCTCTTCGTCGGCAACCGCCTTGTCAAGAACGAGGCCCGGATCGAGCCCGGCCGCCCCGTGGACCTCAAGGCGATCCGCGCGCCCATCGTGGTCTTTGCCAGCCATGGCGACAACATCACCCCGCCGCAGCAGGCGCTGAACTGGATCGCCGAGACCTATTCCGACGTGAACGAAATCCGTATCCGCGGCCAGCGCATCGTCTATATGGTGCATGATCAGGTCGGGCATCTGGGGATCTTCGTCTCGTCAAGCATCGCCAAGCGCGAGCATTCCGAGGTTGCCTCGACGCTGAAGACCATCGAGGCGCTGGCACCGGGGCTTTATGAAATGACGATCGAGGACGTGACCGAAACCGACGGCCACAAGACCTTCACCGTCGGCTTCGTCGAACGCACGCTCGATGACATCCGCGCGCTGGACGATACCGTCTCGGACGAGCAGCCCTTCGCGGCGGTCGCCCGCGCCGCCGAGGTACAGGCGCAGCTTTACGACACCGTGCTGCGCCCCATGGTCCGCGCCCTGGTCACCGAGACCGGCGCCGAGATGAGCCGCGCGCTGCACCCGCAGCGCCTGAGCCGGGCGCTGATGTCCAGCCGCAACCCGGCGATGCATCCTGTCGAGACCGCCGCGGAAAAGATCCGCGGCGCCCGCAGCAAGGCCGCCGCCGGCAACCCGTTCCTGGCCGCCGAGGCCTTCTGGGTGCAGGCCACCGAGAATGCCATCGACCTGATGCGCGACACCCGCGACATGGGCTTCGAGCTGACCTTCTTCTCGCTCTGGGGCACACCCTGGGCCCGCGCCTTCGGCCGCACCCATGAAACCCGCCGCACCCTGAAATCCGAGGACGAGCTGCGCGGCCTGCCCGAGGTTTCGGCGGCGCTGATGACCATCGACCAGGGCGGCTTCGCCGAGGCGGTGATCCGGATGCTGGTTCTGCTGGCCGAGAACCGCGGCGGGGTGCGGCGCGACCGGCTGGAACGCTCGGCCAAGGTGCTGACCCAGGACGAGCCCTTCCGCAGCCTCGGCGCCGAACGGCGCGCGATGATCATCCACCAGCAGACGCTGATCGCCACTTTCGAGCCCGAAACCGCCATCGAGACGCTGCCGCTGCTGCTGGGCGACGCGGCAGAGCGGGCGCTGGCGCTGCAGGTCGTGCAGTTCGTCCCCGGCGCGATCGAAGAGATGTCGCCGCGCACGCTGACCCTGCTGCAGCGCTTCCACGAGGTTCTGGGCGTGCCCGCGCTCACCCAGAACGTGACCGAAGACCCGCTGTCGGCAAAAGCCGCGCCAGACGAGGCCGCCCCGCTGCAGGTCGTGGCCGTGCCCGCACCGATGGTCGAGGCTGGCGTCATCGCGGCACCGGCGGCCGAGGCGCCTGCGGCAATCGCCACCCCGGCCGAGACTGTGGCGGCAGAGGCCCCCGTGGTACAAGCAGCCGAGGCTCCTGCCCCCACGCCCCGGCGGCGCAACCGCGCGCCCCAGCCCGAACCTGAAAAGAACTGAAATGCGCCTGACCAACCGAACCTACGACGAGATCCAGCCCGGCGACAGCGCCGAACTGCGGCGCCTGATCACCCCCGACGATCTCTATGTCTTCGCCGTCTCCTCGGGCAATACCAACCCGATGCACCTGCAGGACAGCGACCTTGACGGCGACGGCCATCACGAGCGCGTGGCGCCCGGCATGTTCGTGGCCTCGCTGCTCTCGGCGGTGCTCGGCACCCAGCTGCCCGGCCCCGGCACGCTCTACCGCCGCCAGGTGCTGGATTTCCACGCCCGCGCCCATGCCGGCGAAGAGGTGCTGGTACGGGCCGAGGTGCTGTCGAAGGCGGATGGCATCGTGCGGCTGAAGACCGAGGTGCGCCGCATCTCGGACGGCGCGATCATCCTGTCGGGCGAGGCGGACGTCCTGGCACCGACTGAGAAATTCGACCGTGACAATCTGGAAATCCCCGGCCTCGTCGTCCAGCGCCACCGGCATTTCGAGCTGCTGCTGGAACGCGCCCGCCCGCTTCCCGCCTTGCCAACCGCGGTCGTCTGCCCCGACGAGGCGAACTCGCTTGGCGGCGCCCTGCTGGCCGCGAAGGAGAGCATCATCGCGCCGATCCTGATCGGCAACGAGGCCGCCATCCGCAAGGCCGCCGCCGAGATCGAGGCAGACCTGACCGGCATCGAGGTGATCGACGTTGCCAGCGATGCCGCTGCCGCCGCGCTGGCCTGCGCGCTGGTGCATCAGGGCCGCGCCGCCGCGGTGATGAAGGGCCACCTGCACACCGATGACCTGCTGAAGGCAATGCTCGACAAGGCGACCGGCCTGCGCGTCGGCCGCCGCTTCACCCATGTCTTCGTGATGGACGTGCCCGGCCAGCCCGAGCCGCTGTTCGTGACCGATGCCGCGATCAACATCGCCCCCGACCTCGCCACCAAGGTCGATATCTGCCAGAACGCCATCGACCTTGCCCTCTCGCTGGGGATGGACCCGCGGGTGGGCGTGCTCTCGGCGGTGGAAACCGTGAACCCGGCGATCCAGTCCTCGATCGACGCGGCGCTGCTGTCGAAGATGGCCGACCGCGGCCAGATCAAGGGCGGCCAGGTCGAAGGCCCGCTGGCAATGGACAATGCGGTGGACATGGCCGCGGCCCGCACCAAGGGGCTGAAGGGCAATGTCGCGGGCCGGGCCAACATCCTCGTGGTGCCGGGCATCGATTCCGGCAACATGCTGGCCAAGCAGCTCTCGTTCATCAGCCATGCCGAGGGCGCCGGGCTGGTGCTTGGCGCCAAGGTGCCGGTGATCCTCAACTCCCGCTCCGACAGCCCGATGTCGCGCCTCGCCTCCTGCGCCGTTGCCGCCATCCACCACTTTGCCGGAACCGCGAAATGACGCGGGCGGTGCTGACGCTGAATGCCGGCTCCTCCTCGCTGAAGGTGGCGCTGTTTCCCGTGGCCGGCGATGCGCCGCTGGCCACCGGCCTTGCCGACCGCATCGGGCCCGAGGGCGTGCTGCACCTCAAGGACGCCGCCGGCAACCCCATCGCCGCCAGCGGCGACCTGACCACCCATGCCGGCGCGATGGCCGCGGTGATCGCCGGCTTCCGCGCGCGCTGGCCCGACCTCGACCTGCTCGCCATCGGCCACCGCGTCGTGCATGGCGGCGCGGAGCGTGCCGCGCCGATCACGGTGGACGATGCGGCGCTGGCCGACCTGGCCCGCCTCGCGCCCTTCGCCCCGCTGCACCAGCCCCACAACCTCGCCGGCATCCGCGCGGCGATTGCCGCCTTCCCGGGCGTGCCGCAGGTGGCCTGCTTCGACACCGCCTTCCACCGCAGCCATCCCTTCGTCAATGACACCTTCGCCCTGCCCCGCGCGCTTTATGCCGAGGGGGTGCGCCGCTACGGCTTCCACGGGCTCAGCTACGACTACATCGCCGGCGAGCTCGCCCGCTCCGCTCCGCATCTGGCCGCCGGCCGGGTGGTGGTCGCGCATCTGGGCAATGGCGCCAGCATGTGCGGCATCCAGGACGGCCGCTCCATCGCCTCGACCATGGGCTTTTCGGCGCTGGACGGGCTGCCGATGGGCACCCGCAGCGGCCAGGTGGACCCGGGCGTGCTGCTCTACCTGATGGACCAGAAGGGCATGACCGCGCAGCAGATCTCGGACCTGCTGTACAAGCAATCCGGCCTTCTCGGCCTCTCGGGCCTCTCCAACGACATGCGCACACTCGAGGCGGCGAACACGCCCGAGGCGGCCGAGGCCATCGACTATTTCGTCTTCCGCTGCCAGCGCGAGGTCGGCGGGCTCGCCGCCGCGCTTGGCGGCATCGACGCGCTGGTGTTCTGCGGCGGCATTGGCGAGAACTCGCGCCTGATCCGCGCCCGCATCTGCGAACGCCTCGGCTGGATGGGGATCGAGATCGACCATGCGAGGAACGCGGCGAATGACAATGTCATCTCGTCCGACCTCGCCCGCACCACGGTGCTGGTGATCCCGACGAATGAGGAACTGGTGATCGCCCGCGCCGCCCGTGCGGCCGTGGGCCTGAGGGAGGCAGCATGAAAGGCGCTTTGAAACCGGCAGCAGCGGCCGAGATGATCCCCGAGGGCGCCAGCCTGATGATCGGCGGCTTCATGGCCGTGGGCTCGCCCGAGCGGATGATCGACGCCATCGTCGCGCGCGGCGTCGGCGGGCTCACCATCATCGGCAACGATACCGCCATGCCCGGCAAGGGCATCGGCAAGCTGGTCAGCGCGGGCCTTGTCCGCCACATCATCGCCAGCCATATCGGGCTCAACCCCGAGACGCAGGCCAAGATGATCTCGGGGGAGATCACCTGCGAGCTGGTCCCGCAAGGCACCCTGATCGAGCGCATCCGCGCCGGCGGCATGGGCCTTGGCGGCGTCCTCACGCCGACGGGCCTTGGCACCGAGGTCGAGGAGGACAAGCAGGTGGTGACGGTCGAGGGGAAACGCTTCCTGCTCGAAACCCCGCTCAAGGCCGATTTCGCGCTGATCGGCGCCTGGCAGGCCGATTATGTCGGCAATCTCAGCTACATGCTGACCGCGCATAATTTCAATCCGATCATCGCGCTGGCAGGCCGCACCGTGATCGCCGAGGCCGACAGCATCGTGCCGGTGGGGGTGATCCCGCCCGATGCGGTCAAGACGCCGGGCGTTCTGGTCGATCATCTGCTGATCCGCGCAAGCTGAGGAGGGCCGACATGGACGCCAAGGAACTCATCGCCCGCCGCGTGGCGCGGGAAGTCCGGCCGGGCTCGCTGGTCAATCTCGGGATCGGGCTGCCCTCGATGGTGGCGAACTTCGTGCCCGCCGGTCTGGGGGTGTTCTTCCAGGCTGAAAACGGCGTGATCGGCCTCGGCGCCCGCCCGCCCGAAGGCATGGAGGATCGCCACCTGACCGACGCCGGGGGCGGCTTCGTCACCGCCGTGCCGGGCGCCGCCAGCATCGACAGCGCCATGAGCTTTGGCCTGATCCGCGGCGGGCATCTCGACATGACCGTGCTTGGCGGGCTCCAGGTCGATGAGGCCGGCCATCTGGCGAACTGGAAGGTGCCGGGCAAGATGGTGCCGGGCATGGGCGGCGCGATGGACCTTGTCACCGGCGCGGCCCGGGTGATCGTCGCCATGCAGCACGCCGCCAAGGGCCAGTCCAAGATCGTGCCGAAGCTGACCCTGCCGCTGACCGCCCTGCGCCGGGTGGACCTGATCGTGACCGACCTTGCCGTGATCGAACCGACAGAGGCCGGCCTCGTGCTGCGCGAACATGCGCCGGGGGTCAGCGTCGAAGACATCATCGCCGCCACCGAGGCCGCGCTGATCATTACCGGCGACGTGCCCGAGATGATGCTGATCTGACGTCCTGCGACGCTCGGTGGCATTGACCGGAGGGAAAGCCGGGCGTCAACTACCCTGGTCGGCAACGCGCGCCGACAACCCGCAGTGGAGGCGGGGGCGAGGGAGGAGGAGACACGGAATGGAACGGTTCGAGGCCGAAGACGGCACCCGTCTTGCCTACCGCGACGAGGGGGCGGGCCTGCCGCTGCTGGCGCTGGCGGGCCTCACCCGCGATGGCCGGGATTTCGACTATCTCGCCCGCTATCTGCCCCCGGATGTCCGCCTGATCAGGCTCGACAGCCGCGGCCGCGGCCGCTCGGACTGGGCGCCGCCCGAAACCTACAACGTCGGGCAAGAGGCGCGGGACGCGCTGGCCCTGCTCGACCATCTCGGCATCGGGCGCGCGGCCGTGATCGGTTCGTCCCGCGGCGGCCTGCTGGGGCTGGTTATCGCCGGCACCGCGCGCGACCGGCTGCTGGGGCTGTGCATGAACGATATCGGCCCGGTGGTCGAACGCGGCGGCCTTGTGCGCATCGGCACCTATATCGGCGTCGAACCGACCGTTCCCACGCTGGAAGAGGTTGCCGACCGCATCCAGTCGGCGATGCCCGGCTTCGACCGGGTGCCGCCGCTGCGCTGGCGCGAGGAGACCGTGCGCCATTACGTCCAGCTCGACGGCCATGTCGGGCTGACCTATGACCCGGCCCTGCGCGCCGCCTTCGAGGCCGCGATGGCGGCGCCGCTGCCCGAGCTCTGGCCGCTCTTCGATGCCTGCGCCGGCCTGCCGCTGGCGCTGGTGCGCGGCGAGGCCTCGGACGTGCTGGCCCGCGACACCGCCGCCGAGATGCGCCGCCGCCGCCCCGACATGCTGTTCACCGAAGTGCCCTGGCGCGGCCATATCCCCTTCCTCGACGAGCCCGCAGCCATTTCGGTGATCGTGCAATGGCTGGGGCTGGTGCGCCGCTTCGCCGCCGCCAAGCCGCCGCGGCCGGCACCGGAGCCGGTCACCGAGGCATCCGGGTAAAGGCTGCGGGGCCGCCCCATCCCGGTTTTATCCCTTGCCCCGCGCGCTCCAAGCCGGCCTTATTGCATCGTCCAGCCATCCGAAGGCGCAGCGATGATCACCGACGTCGAGGACTACTTCACCAAGGGCTGCGGCCGGTGCGACCGCTTCGACAGCCCCGCCTGCTCCACCCGGCGATGGTCGGCGGGGCTGGCACGGCTGCGCGATATCTGCCTTGCCGCGGGGCTGGTCGAGAGGGTGAAATGGGGCCATCCCTGCTACATGCATTCGGGCCGCAACATCGTGATCATCGGCGCGCTTCTGGGTGACTTCCGCCTCAGCTTCTTTCACGCCGCGCTGATGGCGGACCCGGCGCGGGTGCTGGAACGGCAGGGGCCGAATACCCGATCCCCCGACATGATCCGCTTCACCAGCAACGAGGCGCCCGACGCCCTGCAAGCCGTGATCGCCGCCTATCTTGCCGAGGCGAAGGGCCATGCCGAGGCCGGCAGGACCGCCCCCAGGGATGACAGTGCGCCGGACCTGCCCGAGGAACTTGTGGACGCGCTCGATGCCGACCCCGATCTCTCGGAGGCCTTCCACGCGCTGACCCGCGGCCGCCAGCGCAGCTATGTGATCGCGCTTGCCTCGGCGAAGACCGCGGAGACCCGGCTGCGGCGGATCGAGAAGTTCCGGGACCGGATCATCGCCGGCAAGGGCGCGATGGAGCGCTGATCCCGCTGTTGCACCCGCCCCGCAAGGCGCTAGGATGGCCGCAGCCTTCCGCGGAAGATACGTCGCGCCCAGCCTTGCTCGCCCCGGCCCGCGACTCCACCGCATCCCCCCTGACCCGGAGACCGATGCCGTGCAGAGCTCGCTTGCCCAGTTCCCCTGCCCCGATGCGCCCGGCCTCGTCGCCTTCTGGCGCGCGGAATTCATCGAGCACGAGGTGCCGCCGGTAGAGCCGGAGCCGGGCGTGGTCATGGCCGATGCCGGCTTTGCCCGCGTCACCGTGCGCGCGCTGGAGGGGCTTGGCGAGATCGAGGTCGCCTGCGACGATCCGGGCCTGATGGTCGATCTGCGCACGGGCATCGACGATCACATGGCCGAGTTCGCGCCGGACCTGCCGCCGCTGGTCTGGACCGGCGCCGGCGAGGCCGGGGCGCAGCCGCCGAATTTCAGCGCCGCCCGCGTTGCCGGCTGCACGCCGCTCGGCGCGTCCTGGCTGCGGATGACGCTGGCGCTGGAGCCCGCCGCCCTGCAGCGCTTCACCGGCGCGCACTGGCATTTCCGCCTGCTGCGCCCGCCGTGGCCGGGCGCGCGCCGGTCTAGCCGGTGCTGAATGCGCGCGGCACCCTCACCTGGCCCAAGGGCGAGCAGGCGCTGCTGGACCGGGTCTATACCGTGCGGGAGCTGGACCCTGCCGCCGGCACGATCAGCTTCGACATCTTCCGCCATGACGGCGGGCGCACCAGCGCCTGGGCCGAAGGCCAGCCGCTGGGCGAGACCGTCGGCCTGATGGGCCCAGGGGGCAAGGCCGGGCCGGAACTCCCCGAGGGCGGCCGGCTGCTCTGCGGCGGCGACGAGACCGCGCTGCCGGCACTGCTGCGCGGCATCGCCGGCCTGCCGCAGGGCACGCGCGGGCGCGCCCTGCTGCTGGTGGGCGCGCCGGAAGATCGCCAGCCGGTCCCCGGCGGCAGCGGCCTCGACATCACCTGGCTATACCGCAGCGAAGGCGCGACCGAGGCCGATCTGGTGGCCGAAATCGCCGCCACGCCGCTTCAGAGCAGCAATGCCTGGCTCTGGTTCGCCGCCTCGCAACAGGCGGCGCGCGAGGTCCGCCAGCACGGCCGCGAGGTGCTGGCCCTGCCCCGCGAGCGGCTGAGCTCGATCGCCTACTGGCAGTAGCCCGGCATTGACGAGCCCTGCGATTCCGGGTCTGACTGCAGCTGCAGCATCGCCCCCGACGCAGCCACCGGGCACCCCTCGCGGCCCCGGCAAGCCAGCACCCCCCCCGCCAGCGGAGCCCCGCCCCGATGAGCCTGGACCCCGATTATGTCGGCCGGACGAGCGGCATCACCCCGACCGCCCCGCCGCTCTGGCGCCGGCTGGACGGGGCGATGGGCATCTTCTGGCAGGCCAAGGGCACCAGCGGCGCGCAGGGCTATTACCTGTCGGACCATCCGCGGATCAGCGTGTTCTTCGACGATGTCGCCTCGATCCGCATCTCGAACGATCCGGGCGCGGCGCTGCAGCCGGGGGGCCGCCCGCTCGCCCGCATCCTCTACATCCCCGCCGGCTTGCCGATGTGGAGCCGCTTCACTGCGGACCTTGCCTTCTCGCATCTCGACATCCACCTGCACCGCGACCGGCTGCAAAAGCTGCTGGTCCCGGCGCTGGGGCGGACCGCCGCGCTCGACGTGCTGGCGCGCCCGGTCGAAACCTCGGACAGCGCCGCGACGGTCACCCTGGCCCGGCTGCTGCTGGACGAGCTTCGCGCCCCCGCCCGCCATCCGCTGCACGCCGAGACGCTGGTGGCCAGCCTCGTGACCGGCCTGCTGGACCTGCGCCGCCCCGCCGCGCGCGCCGAGGCCCGCCTGACCCCGCGCCAGATGCACAAGCTCGTCACCCGCTTTCGCGCCGGCGGCGGGCAGGGGCTGACCGTGCCCGAGATGGCGCGCGCCGTCGGGCTGTCGGAAAGCTGGTTCTCGCATCTGTTCAAGAACACCACCGGCACCACCCCGCTGCAATGGCAGCTGCGCCAGCGGGTCGAACTGGCGCAGGGGCTGCTGGCGGGCAGCGGGATCAGCCTTGCCGATGTCGCGGGCCGGCTCGGCTTCACCGACCAGGCGCATCTGACCAAGGTGTTCCGCCAGGTGACGGGCGAGACCCCCGCCGCCTGGCGCCGCGCGCAGGACCGTGTCCCTGCCGCGCTGGAACGCCCGCGCGGCAGGGGCTGACGCCGCCTACCAGGTCCGGCGCAGCGTGGCCGAGATCGTGCGGCCCGGGTTGTAATAGGCCGCCGTGCCGTAGCCGACCACATGCTGCTCATCCGTCAGGTTGCTGATGTTGATCGCCAGCCCGGTATTCTCGGCCAGCTCATAGCTGAAGGCGGCATCCAGCAGCGTCGCCGCGTCGCTTTTCCCGGTGTCGTTGGTCTGCGCGAAGTAATAGGACCCGACATGGCGCGCGCCGAGGCCAAGGGTCATGTCGCCGCGGGCGCCGGTCCCGGGCAGGGCGTAGTTCACCCAGACCGAGGCCAGATGGTTCGGCACGTTGGCGAACTGGTTGCCATCGGTATCGGAATTTTCCGGCCCCTTGATCACTTCGGACTCGAGGTAGGAATAGGCCGCGATCACGTCCCAGTTCTGCGCGATCTCGGCCTTGCCCTCGATCTCGAAGCCGCGCACCCGCGACTCGCCCACCACCTGCAGCTCGATGCTCCCGTCAGGCTGCACCACCGCCACCGTGACATTGTCCCGCGTCAGGTCGAAGATCGCGGCCGACAGCAGCGCATTGATCCCGGCCGGCTGGTACTTGACCCCGATCTCGTATTGCTCGCCGCGCTCCGGCTCCACGCCGATCTCGGGCGGGGCGACGGATTCGGCATAGCTGACATAGGTCGAGACCTCGTCCGTGACCTTGTAGGTCAGCGCGCCGCGCAGCGAGGTTTCCGAAAAATCGTCGCTGTCGTCGAAGGCCACGCCGAAGGTCTCGCCCTTGCTCGACAGGTCGAGCCAGTCCTGCCGCACCCCGACCGTGGCGATCACCCGGTTCGAGAAGGACAGGTTCTGCTGCACGAAGGCCGAGGCCGTCTTGTACTCGCTCTCGCGCCGCTGGTAGGTGTAAAGGCTCGACGGCGCCCCGCTATAGACCGGGTCCGAGATGTCGATGGGGCTGGCCAGCCCGTAATAGGACTGCTCGGTCAGCGAGGCATCGCGGAACTCCACCCCGGCAAGGGTGCTGCTGTCGATGCTGCCAAAGCTGGTGTCATATTGCACGATCGCGTTGCCGATCAGCTCTTCGGCAGTGCTGTCGGTGCCGAAGTAGTAGCGGTCGAGCACATCCCCGGTGCGCCCCGCGTAGTCATAAAGATACACATAGCCGAAATCGTCGGTCAGGTCGCTGTAGCGCAGGTTCGCCCGCAGGCTCAGCCCGCCGCCGAATTCATGCGTCAGAAGCGCGGTCAGCGTGCTGCGCTCGACATCGTGGTCGTTGTAGTCGGGCTCGCCGAAGAAGTCGCCCCGGTCATAGTCGCGGTCCAGGGGATAGCCGCCGCTGTTGGGGGTGCTGTCGCGCCTCAGATGGTCGAAGACCAGCGAGAGCTTGGTATCCGCGGTCGGCGCCCAGGCCAGGCCGCCCATCACGAAGGTCTCGTCATCGCGCGAATGGTCATAGTCCAGCGCAGCGTCCCGCACCTTGCCGGTCAGCCGGTAGGCGACGGTCTGATCGGCATTCAGCGTGTCGCCGAAATCGAAGCCGATCTCGGCCAGGTCGTTCGATCCGGCCTGGCCATAGACCTCGCCGAAGCGGGCGAATTTCGGGGTCTTGGTCACGAAGTTCACCGACCCGCCCGGCTCGGACACCCCGAACAGCGTGGAGTTGGCGCCCTTCAGCACCTCCACCCTCTCGAACGCATAGGGCTCCTCGCGCACGCCGCGCATCGATCCCAGCGTCAGCCCGTCGCGGTAGGTCGAGGCCTCGAAACCGCGCACCAGATAGTAATCGTTGCGGTCGTCGCTGCCGTAATAGTCGCTGATGATCCCGCCGGTATATTGCAGCACCTCTTCCGTGGTGCCCGCATCGCGCGCCCCCATCTCCTTCTGCGTCACCACCGAAACCGAGGCGGGCGTGTCCAGAAGGCTGGTCGCCACCTTGCCGCCGACCCAAAGCTCCTGCGCGACGATCGAGGCGGCGTCGTCATCGGCCTCGGCCCCCAGATCGACGATGATCGGCGCCAGCCGGTAGGGCGCGTCCTCCTGCGCCCGCGCGCCCATCGGCAGCGCGACAAGCGCCGTGCAGCCCAGCAGCAGGGCGGCAAGGCAGCGGGAACGGGGCGGGCGGCACAGGGCCGGGACAGGCATGGAGGGCATGGGCTTGGTTCCAAAGCGGGGGTGGCGTTCTCGCTGGCATGGCGGCATCGCATGTCGCCCGCTTGCTGACCTTGATGGGTCGGCGGGGCGCCAAGATGGCTAGGCCGCCGCAATGCGCGGCCGCCCTCTCGGCGGTCCCCGAGAGCACCGCTACAGCAGCGCCGCGGGCCCGTCTTGTAAATTCAGACTGTTCTTGTCAGTTTCTCCGGCAATATTGCCGGCTCGCCCGAAAGGCCCTACCGCACGCGATGCACCAGCAGCATGTCGATCCTTCGGCCGTCGAGGTCCACCACCTCGATGCGCCATCCGCCCAGGTCGAAATGCTCGCCCGCCTTCGGCAAGGTGCCCATCTTCTCCAGCACCAGCCCCGCCACCGTCTCGTAGTCGCGGTCCTCGTCCAGCGCGAGGCCAAGGCGTTCGGCGAACTCGTCCACCGGCATCCAGCCCGCCACCAGCAGGCTGCCATCGTCGCGCATGGTGATCTTGCTCTCGACCTCGCCGGCCTCCAGGAACTCGCCGGTGATCGCCTCCAGCACATCCATCGGGGTGATGATCCCCTCGAAGCGGCCATATTCGTCATAGACCAGCACCATATGCGCGGCCGCCCGGCGCAGCGTCTCGATCACGTCGAGCGCGGCCATCCCGTCATGCACCACCGGCGCCTCGATCACCCGGTCGCGCAGCCCCTGCCCCGCCCGGGCCCGCCCGAGGAAATCGCGCGAGGCGACGACGCCGATGATGGCATCGTCATCGCCGTCCCGCACCGGCAGGCGCGAGCGCCCGGTCTCGCGGAACCGGCGCACCACGGTGGCGGGGCTGTCGGTGATCTCGACCAGCTGCACCTCGGTGCGCGGCACCATCAGCCCCTTGGCGGTGCGGTCGGCGATGCGCATCACCCCGGCGATCATCTCGCCTTCGGCCCGGTGCATCACCCCCGCGCTCTGCGCCTCGGCCAGCACCAGTCTCACCTCTTCATCCGTCATGCTGCGCTCGGCCTTGCCCGACTGCCCCAGCAGCGCCAGCACCAGCCGGCCGGACCGGTCCAGCAGCCAGACCAGCGGCGCCGCCCCGATGGCGATGGCGCTCAACAGCGGCGCCACCCGCACCGCCGCCGCCTCGGGCGCGCGCAGGGCGATCTGCTTGGGCACCAGCTCGCCGAAGATCAACGAGACATAGGTGATGGCGATCACCACCCCGCCCACCCCCAGCGTCTGCGCCAGCGCCGGGGCCAGCCCCGCCTCGGCCAGCGCGCCCGCCACCCGCACCCCCAGCGTGGCGCCGGAAAACGCCCCCGACAGCACGCCCACCAGCGTGATGCCGATCTGCACGGAAGACAGGAACTTGCCGGGGTCCGAGGCCAGCCGGATCGCCGTCGCCGCGCCGCGGCTGCCGTAATCGGCCAGCATCTGCAGCCGCGCCTTGCGCGAGGAGACGATGGCAAGCTCCGACATCGCCAGCACGCCGTTGACGAGCGTCAGGCCAAGCACGATCAGGATTTCAAGGATCATGGGTGCGGGTTCCGGGAAGGCGGCCTCGCCCTCGGGTTCAGGGGACCGCACCCGAGGGGGCGCGGCGCGCAGGTGCCCCGCGCGAACGGGGCACCCGGCAGTCTATCGCACAAGCCCCACCGCCCGAAGCCCCTGCAGGCCCCGGGCGGCAGATTTCAGGCGTCGATCCGCGCGAATTCATGCTCCGGCCCCTGCTTCGGTTTCCCCGACCGGTCCAGCCCCAGGAACAGCACGATGTTCTTGGCCACATAGAGCGTGGACCAGGTGCCGACGATCACCCCGAACAGCATGGCGAAGACGAAGCCGCGGATCACGTCGCCGCCGAACACCAGCAGCACCACCAGCGCGATCAGCGTCGTCATCGCGGTCATCAAGGTGCGGCCCAGCGTCTCGTTCGCCGACAGGTTCATCAGATCGCGCAGCGGCGTGGTCTTGAACTTCGCCAGGTTCTCGCGCAGCCGGTCGAAGATCACCACCGTGTCATTGACCGAATAGCCAAGGATGGTCAGCAGCGCCGCCACGATGGTCAGGTCGAACTTCAGCCCGAACAGCGCAAACACCCCGACCGTGACGATCACGTCATGGACCAGCGCTGCCACCGTCCCCACCGCGAACTGCCATTCAAACCGCAGCCAGACATAGACGAGGATGCCCGCCGCCGCCGCCCCGACCGCCGCCAGCGCCAGCCAGATCAGCTCGGCCGAGACCTTGGGCCCGACCGATTCCACCGCCGTGAAGGCCACGCCCGCATCGACCGCGCGCAGCGCCTGCTCGACCTTTGCCACTGCCTCGGGCGCCAGCGCCTCGGTCCCCGCCTGCGCCTCGATGCGGATCGTCGCCACATGCTGATCGGCGCGGAAGGCCGGGTCGAACACCTCGGTGATCGACACATCGCCAAGGCCGAGCCCGCCCAACTGCCCGCGCCAGGCGGCGGTGTCGATCGCCTGCGAGGTTTCCGCCCGCAAGGTGGTGCCGCCCTTGAAGTCGATGCCGTAGTTCAGCCCCATCCCCGCGACCAGCGCCAGCGACAGCACCACGGCGGCGACAGAGGCACCGAAGGTCAGCCATTGGAAGCGGAAGAAGTCGATGGTCGTATGATCCGGCGCCAGCTTCAGCCAGCCCTTCAGCGCCAGCCGCTTCGGCTGCCTCCAGCGCAGCCAGATCTCGATGATCGCCCGCGTCACATAGACTGCGGTGAACATCGAGGTGAGGATGCCCAGCCCCAGCGTCACCGCAAAGCCGCGCACCGGGCCCGAGCCCACCGCGAACATGATCAGCGCGGTCAACAGCCCGGTGATGTTGCTGTCCATGATCGCCGACAGCGCCTTGTCAAAGCCGATCTGGATGGCGCGGCCGGGGCTGCGCCCGCCCCGCAGCTCCTCGCGGATGCGCTCGAAGATCAGCACGTTGGCATCGACCGCCATCCCCATCGTCAGCACGATCCCGGCAATGCCCGGCAGCGTCAGCACCGCCCCCATCACCGACAGCGCCGCCAGCAGCAGCGCCATGTTGAGCGCCAGCGCCAGGTTCGCCATCAGCCCGAACCCGCCATAGCAGGCGACCATGAACCCCGCGACGGCGACAAGACCGATCACGGCGGCGCGCTGCCCCGCCTCGATGCTGTCCTGCCCCAGTTCCGGTCCGATGGTGCGCTCTTCCAGGAAGGTCATCCCCGCCGGCAGGGCCCCCGCCCGCAGCAGCACCGCAAGCTCGGTGCTCTCCTCGACCGTGAAGCTGCCGGTGATGATCCCCGATCCGCCGGGGATATGGCTCTGGATCACCGGGGCCGAGATCACCTCGCCGTCGAGCACGATGGCAAAGGGGCTGCCGATATTGGCCGCCGTGAACGCGCCAAAGACCCGCGCGCCCGAGGCGTCGAAGCGGAAGCTGACCGCCGGGCGGCCGTTCTGGTCGAAGGCCGGCTGCGCATCGACCAGCGCCTCGCCGCGCACCACGGGGGTGCGGTCCAGCACATAGGCCAACCCCGGCTGCCCCGCCGCCGGCAGCACCAGCTCGCCCGCGCCCGCCTCCTGGCCTTCCGCCGCCTGCCCCAGCACCGCGTTGAAGGTCAGTTCCGCCGTCGTCCCGATCAGCGATTTCAGCTCTGCCGCCGAGCCGATGCCGGGCACCTGGATCAGGATGCGGTCCTCGCCCTGGCGCAGGATCGTCGGCTCGCGGGTGCCGACCTCATCGACCCGCCGCCGGATGATCTCCAGCGATTGCTGGATCGTGCGCTGGTCCATCGCCGCCCGCTCGGCCTCGGACAGGCGCAGCACCAGCGTCGCGCCCTCGGCCTGCACCTCGATGTCGTTCTGGCCGACGCCGGTCAGCGACACCACCGGCGTCGCCAGCGCCCGCAGCGCGGCCACCGCCGCCTGCGCCCCGGCCTCGTTGCCGATCCGCAGCCGCAACTCGCCCGGCGCGGCGGCCTCGCGCTGCACGGCGCCGACCTGATCGCGCAAGGCCCGCAGCGCATCGCGCGCCTCGGGCCACAGCGCCTCCATCCGGGCCGCGTGCACGTCCTCCACATGCACCTCGGCCAGCAGATGCGCCCCGCCGCGCAGGTCGAGGCCAAGCGCGATCAGATGCGAGGGCATCCACGACGGCCAGCCGGCAAGCGCCGCCTCGGTCTCGGCCGTGGTGACGCCGGTTTCGGCCTGCAGGGCGGCGGCATCGTTGTGCCGCTCCACCTGCGGATAGAAGGCATTGGGAAGGGCAAACAGCAGCCCCCAGAGGCAGACGCCCCAGATCAGAAGGCGTTTCCACAGAACGGTATGGGTCATGAACATATCCTCGGACCGCCGGGAACGGGGCTGTGCCATCGGCATCCCCGGGATCGCTGAACAGGAAGAAGGCAGCCCGGACAGCAGGCCGGCGGCGCCAAGGGCGCGGCCATGCCGGTGCGGTCATGTCGGGCGGAATGGATTGCCTGAACGGTCAGGCCCCTGCGCTCAGGCCGCGGGCGGCGCGCGCGTCTCGGGCCGGTGCCAGCCCCGCGCCGGCAGATGCACGGCCGCGGCCAGCGGGCGCAGCGCCGGCAGATCCGCCGCTGCGCCCGGCAGCACCGCCTGCGGCGGCAGCGCCAGGTCCGGCGCGGCGCCGTCCCGCGCCTCGATCCGCCGCTGCAGATCGCCGGGCTTGACCAGCACCGCGCTCTGCAGATGCGGCGCCGCCTCGGCCAGTGCGGCTTGCCCCGGCGGCAGCGGCTCGGCCCCGCGGATCGGCGCGCCCAGCGCCCAGACCAGCACGAAAGCGGCCAGTGCCAGCCATCCTGCGATGCTGTGCCCTGGCCGCCTGATGACTCGCCCGAGGTTGTTCATGGCTGGCGGTGTCGCATCAAACCCGCCGCCGCGCAATCTACTCCGGCATCGCCCCGCAGAACCCGCCCGAGGCGGCAGCGCCCGACCCAAGCGCCAGCAGCGGCGGCGCCTTGTAGGGGTTGAGTTCGGCGCTGGCATGGTCAAACGCGATCAGCAGCCCGATCATCAAAATGGCCAATGGAGCCGTCACCCGCCGCGTCATGCCCGCCCCTCCAGCCCCAGCGCGGGCCGCAGCCGCACGCCGACCACCGACCCGGCAAAGGCCATGGCGAACCAGACCCAGCCATGCAGGCTGCCGGTGGAAATGCCGCTGAAGAACGCCCCCACATTGCAGCCAAAGGCGATCCGCGCCGAATAGCCCAGCAGCAGCCCCGCGACGATGGTCGCCGCCCAGGCCCGCGCCGGCAGCTTCGGCAAGGGCTGCGACAGCCCGCCTTGCCGCCAGCAGGCCACCAGGAAGGCGCCGGTGATGATGCCGATATTGGTCAGCGAGGTGACATCGGTCAGCACGCTCGCCCCCAGCCGCCCGGCATTGCCCGGCGCCGCCCAGAAGGCCGAGCCCGAGAGGTCGGCGCCAAGCGCAACCGCGCCCTTCGCGCCCCACAGGCCAAGCCCATAGACCACGCCCCAGGGCTGCCCGGCGACGACAAGGTTGCCCACCGCCAGCCCCGCCAGCAGCAGCGCCGCGATCACCAGCCGCCGCGGCACCCGCCGCGTGCCCGGCGCCGCCAGCAGCAGCAGCAGACCCGCCACCAACCCCAGCAGCCCCAGCGTCAGCGCAAGACCCGACCCGCCGGTCAGCGTCAGGATCGGCAGCGCGCCGAGGTCCGTCCACCACACGAGGCCATAGGCACCCAGAAAGCTGCCGATGGCAAAGAAGGGCAGCGCCACCAGCGCCACCGGATTGCCGCTGCCGGCATTGACCAGCGTGCCCGACCCGCAACCCAGCACCACCTGCATCGCCGCGCCAAAGACGAAGGCACCGCCCGCCATCGCCCAGCCGATCGGGGCGGCAGCCCCCTGGATCTCGCCGCCGGCGCCGCCCAGCAGCGGAAACGCCACCACCGACACCGCCGCAATCGCCAGCAACTGCGCCAGAATCCCCGAGGGATCGCGCCGCAGGATCATCGCCCGCCAAGGCCCGGCAAAGCCGAAGCGCAGCCCCTCCAGCACCAGCCCGAAGCCCAGCCCGATCGCCAGCAGCAACCCGTAGCGCGCCCCCGCCAGCAGCGCGACCGCCAGCACCGCCGCCAGCGCGGCCAGCACGATCAGCCCGCGCCGCGCCGCCAGGCCGCCCGAAGGCGCAGCCATCACCGCGGCCGTCATCAGTTGAACCGCAGCTGGTTCAGCAGGTTCTGGAACAGGCCCGGCGTGTTGTCCATGTCCTGCCCGCTCTGCGACCAGCCGACCATCGATTCGGGATACAGCTTCACATCCTCGACCCCCGCCAGCTCCGACAGCGCGAACCACTGCGTCGCCGCCCAATGGCCGGTGTTGCAAAAGGCCACCACCTCCTCGTCGGTGCCGATCCCCAGCCGCGCGCGCACATCGCTTGCCGCCGTCGCACCCATCACCTGCGGGCCGGCGTCGAACCAGACGCTATGCACCACGTTCTCGGCCCCCGGCAGCGTGCCCGGCCGCGACATCGCCGCATGGGCTTGCCGCCCCTCGAAGAAGCCCTCGGGGCGCGCGTCCAGCAGCCGCGCCTGCCGGTCGCCGGCAACGATGGCGCTCACGTCCTCGGCGGTCGCCAGCCAGCGGTCCGAGAAGGTGATGTCGATCTCCGAAGGCACGGGCACATTGGCCTTGGTCTCCAGCGGCAGCCCCTCGGCGCCCCAGGCGGCCATGCCGCCATTGAGGATCGCCAGCTGGCTCACGCCCGAGGATTTCAGCGTCCAGTAGACCCGGGCCGCGGCGCCAAAATCGCTGTCATCCTTGCCCTGATGCACCACGATGACCGGCCGCTCCAGCGTCACGCCCAGCTGTTGCAGCGTGGCCTCCAGCTTGTCCTCGGGCACCAGTGCGCCCGGGTTCTCCTTCGGCCCGCGGAAGCTGTCATAGGGGGCCGAGACGGCGCCGGCGATATGGCCCTGCCCATAGGCCTCGCCGCGGATATCGAGCACCAGCGGCGCCTCTGCGCCCGCCTCTGCGCCCGCGTCTGTGCCCGTCGTCAGTGCCTGAACTTCGGCCGCGGTCAGCAGCGGCCCGAAATCGGCGCCCGTCTGGGCCATTGCGGGGAAGCCGAGCCCGAGGGCGATCAGCGCGGGGATTGCTAAAGTCTTCATGGGGGACCCTTTCCTGTTGCCCCAGATGTCGGCCCGGCCGCGCCCCGAGGCAAGCCCCCCGCCCCGCCGCCGGCGCCTGCAGGGGCGGACGGCGTTCCGGCGCGTGCAGGCGGGCCAATTGTCCCGCCCCAAACCGCCCGCGCCGCCGCGAACATCCGCATCCCCGCGCGGCGCATAGCGGAACAGCGGTCTTATTTGCAGCGGGCCGGCCCCACCCGGGCCGGCCCCTCGCCTTCAAAGCGCCGCTGCCACCGCCTCGGCCAGCCGCACCGTCGGACGGCCCAGCAGGCGGGCCAGGGTGCCGCTGTCATCGACCAGCCAGCCCTCATGCGCCTTCACATCCACATCGACCAGCACACTGGCAAAGCCCGCCGGCAGGCCAAAGCTCTCCAGCAGCCCCTGATAGACCTCGGGCGGCAGGTCGTTATAGGGCAGCGCCTTCCCGGTCTGCCGCGAGACCTCGGCCGCCAGATCGGCCAGCGTGAAGCCCTCATCCCCCGCCAGTTCCAGCACCCCCAAGCGCCCCGCATCGGCCGCCACGATCGCCAGCGCCTCGGCATAATCGCGCCGCACCGCGGGCGTGAACCGCGCCGCGCCCGCCGCGCCGATCAGCGCGCCCGCCGCAAGCGCCCCGCCCAGATTGGCGGTCCAGTTCTCGGTATACCAGCCATTGCGCAAGATCGCCGCCGGCAGGCCCGAGGCGGCGATCAGCGCCTCCGTCTCGCGGTGATCGGCGGCGATCAGCATCGGCGAGCTCTCGGCCTTCAGGATCGAGGTATAGACGATCCGCCCCACCCCCGCCGCCCGCGCCGCCTCGATGACAGCGCGGTGCTGCCCCACCCGGTCGGTGAAATCGCTGGACGAGATCAGCACCAGCGTCTGCACCCCCTCCAGCGCCGGGCCCATCGCCTCAGGCCGGGTGTAGTCGAAGGCGCGGGCGGCCACGCCCAGATCGGCCACCTTGGCCGGATCGCGCGCCAGCGCCACGATCCCCTCAGGGTCGGTCAGCGTCTTCAGATGGGCGATGGCAAGCCGGCCGAGCTGGCCGCTGGCGCCAGTGATGGCAATGGTCGTGGGGGTCATGGGGGTCTCCTGCATGTTGACAGGCCCCAGATAGCGGCATACGTACGAAAGGGAAGTACCAACATTTCTGTTAGTGTCGCACAAGGCCCGCCATGCACCATATCCCCGATGTCATGAACGAGAATTGCCCCTCGCGCCTTGTGCTGAACCACGTCACCAGCCGCTGGGGCGTGCTGATCCTGATCGCGCTGCAGGGCGGCACGCTGCGCTTCAGCGCGCTGCGCCGGCGCATCGGCGGCGTCAGCGAACGGATGCTCGCCCAGTCCCTGCGCCTGCTGGAGGAGGATGGCATGGTCCGCCGCACCGCGCATCCCGTGGTGCCGCCGCATGTGGACTATGACCTGACACCGCTCGGCCTCGAGGTCGCCGCCCGCGTCAAGGCACTGGCCGACTGCCTCGAGGGCAACCTCGCCCGCATCCCCTCGGCACAGGCGGCGGAAGCTGGCGACCCCGGGAGGACTTGAACCCCCAACCCCAGACTTAGAAGGTCCGTGCTCTATCCAGTTGAGCTACGGGGCCACTCCGCGCCTTTTGCGGCATCCGCGCCCGCGGATCAAGGGGGGCAAGCTGTCAGGGCTGGCCGTTGCAAGCCCCCGCCCTCCACGCTCCCCCTGGCGAAGGCCATCGCCTTCGCCACGCGCCGCCCTCTCATCCCACCCGGTCGGGCCCCCAAAGGGCCCGGCCAGCGCCCGCCCTCCCGGCCCGGCCACGGGCCGGGCGTTCTTCGCGGAAATCATCCACTGGATGATTTCTGTTCGCTCATCACCCCTCGGCGGGCGCTGGCCTCTGTGGTCTCACATAGCCAGCGGCTCCGGGCGCAATGTCCCGCAGCGGGCGGGGGCTAGGCAATGCCTCGCCTGTTCCCGCCCGGCCGAGCGTTCCCCTTCAGAGCCCCCGCGTCATGAACACGCTGTTCGGGTCCAGCGCATACCCCTCGAACGGCGGACACTCCTCGAACCCCGCCCGCGCATAGAGCATCCGCGCCGCGGCAAAGCTCGGCTGGCTCCCGGTCTCGAGGCTCAGCCGCGTCACCCCCGCCGCCCGCGCCTCCGCCACCAGATGCTCCAGCAGCCACCGCGCCAGCCCGCGCCCGCGCGCCTCCGCCAGCACATGCATCGACTTGATCTCGGCATGGGAGGCGTCCGAGAGCAGCTTGAACGCCCCCATCCCCAGCGCCGCCCCGCCGTCCCGCAGCACGAAGAACGCGATCCCCGGCGCCTCCAGCGCCGCGGCATCCATCATGTGGATGCTTTCAGGCGGCGTATCCGCAAACATCGCCTCGGTATGCCGCCGCATCAGCAGCGCCAGATCGGGGCCCAGAGGGCTCTCGCGGGTGAAGGTGAGGGAGTCGGTCGGGCTGGTCTGGTCGGTCATCGTCGCCACATCTCAAGGTTCAGGAGAGCCTTGGTGCCAGAAGGCCGGCACATCGTAAAGTGACTGATGGAAGGATGGGGCTTGGTGGAGCAGAGGGGGATCGAACCCCTGACCTCGTCATTGCGAACGACGCGCTCTCCCAACTGAGCTACTGCCCCCACGGGCCGGGTATGTGCTCCTTCGGCGCCCCCTTGTCAAGCGCGCCGACTGGCCGTCCCAGCGATTTCGTCACCGCGCCGGCGCCGCCACCTTGCCGCGCACGAAGGCGACGATATCCGCCGCCGGCCGTGCCCCGGCCAGCCGCGCCACCTCACGCCCGCGGTGGAACAGGATCAGCGCCGGGATGCCGCGGATGGCGTAACGTTGCGAGGCGGCGGGATGCGCCTCGGTGTCGATCTTGGCCAGCCGCACCTCGGGGGCCAGCGCTTGCGCGGCCTTGGCGAACTCGGGCGCCATCTGCCGGCAGGGGCCGCACCAGGGCGCCCAGAAATCCACCAGCAGCGGCAGATCGTCGCCCGCGGCCTTGCGCAGGGTTTCGGGGTCCAGCTCCGCCACCTTGCCGCCGGCCAGAGCCGCACCGCAGATGCCGCATTTGGGCGCCGCCCCCAGCCGGTCGGCCGGCACCCGGTTCGCCTGGCCGCAGGCGAGGCAGGTCAGTTTCAGGGAACCGGTCATCGCCGCCCTCCATGCATTCACGTTGCCGAATATATCGGCATCGCCGGGCGGCAGTGCAAGAGGGGCGACCCGAAGGCCGCCCCCGTCAACGCCCGAAGCAGGCCGCCTACTTCTTCTTCGCCGCCGCTGCGGCCGCCGAGAACATCGGCGGCTTGCCGGTCGAGTCGAGGACGATCGCCGTCTTCGGCTTCTCCTTCTTCGGCTTCTTCACTTCCTTGTTGCTCTTCTGGTTGTTGCCCTTGGCCATCGCTTGTCCTTTCGACATGTCCTGCCGGAGCGGGCCGCGGAATGCCCGCAGCCGCCCCCATTGCCCTCGTGCTACGCCCCCCCGGCCCGCCGCACAAGCCGCTTGCGCGCCCGCTCACGGGGGCGTCACCGCGGGCAGTGCCCGACAGTTCGCTATGCATATGACATATGTATGGGTTCTGCATGGATTCCATACGCCTATTCGGCCGCCTCGGCATAGCTTTCGACCGGCGGGCAGGTGCAGGTCAGGTTGCGGTCGCCCCAGACATTGTCCACCCGCCCCACGGGGGGCCAGTACTTGTCCACCCGGAAGCTGGCGGGCGGGAAACAGCCCTGCTCGCGGCTATAGGGCCGGTCCCAGTCGGCCACGAGGTCCTCGACCGTATGCGGCGCGTGCTTCAAGGGGTTGTTATCCTTGGGCATTCTTCCCTCCTCCACATCCGCGATCTCGGCCCTAATCGCCAGCATCGCCGTGATGAACCGGTCCAGCTCCGCCTTGGTCTCGCTCTCCGTCGGCTCCACCATCAGCGTTCCCGCCACCGGCCAGCTCATGGTCGGGGCATGAAAACCGTTGTCGATCAAGCGCTTGGCGATATCGTCGACCGTGATCCCCACCTCGGCAAAGGCCCTGGGGTCGAGGATGCACTCATGCGCCACCCGCCCCCGATTGCCCATGAACAGCACCGGATAGGCGCCTTTCAGCCGCGCGGCGATGTAGTTGGCATTGAGGATCGCCACCTTGGTCGCCTGCGTCAGCCCCGCTCCGCCCATCATCAGGCAATAGGCCCATGAAATCAGCAGGATGGAGGCTGATCCGTAAGGTGCTGCACTCACCGGCCCCTCTGCTCCGCCGGTCTCAGGATGCCCCGGAAGATAGGGGGAAAGGTGGGATTTTACCCCAATCGGCCCCATCCCCGGCCCGCCGCCGCCATGCGGAATCGCAAAGGTCTTGTGCAGGTTCAGGTGGCTGACATCGCCGCCGATGCTGCCCGGCTTCACCAGCCCGACCATGGCGTTCATGTTGGCTCCGTCGATATAGACCTGCCCGCCGAACTCATGGGTGATCTGGCACACTTCGCGTACCGTCTCCTCGAACACACCATGGGTAGAGGGATAGGTGATCATGCAGGCCGCAAGCCGGCTCCCGGCAGCCGCCGCCTTGGCCCGGAAGTCCTCCAGGTCGATGTCGCCATTCGGGGCGGATTTCACCACCACCACCTTCATCCCCGCCATCTGCGCCGAGGCCGGGTTGGTGCCATGCGCCGAGACCGGGATCAGGCAGATGTCGCGGCTCTCCCCTCGCGCCCGGTGAAATGCAGCGATGGTCAGCAGGCCCGCATATTCCCCCTGCGCGCCAGAGTTCGGCTGCATCGAGAACGCATCGTAACCCGTTATCTGACAGAGCTTTTCCGAAAGATCCTCGATCACCTCGGCATAGCCCGCCGCCTGATGCGCCGGCGCGAACGGGTGCAGCGAGCCGAACTCCGGCCAGGTGACTGGCATCATCTCCGCCGCCGCATTCAGCTTCATGGTGCAGGACCCGAGCGGGATCATCGCCCGGTCCAGCGCCAGATCCCGGTCCGACAGCCGCCGCATGTAGCGCATCATCTCGCTCTCGGCGCGGTTCATGTGGAAGACCGGATGGGCCAGGTAGTCCGTCTGCCGCAGCAGCGCCTCCGGCACCCCCGGCCGCGTGGCGATGCCTGCCGGCTCGCTGATGCCAAAGGCATCCAGCAGCCGCGCGATCACCCCGTCATCCGTGGTCTCGTCGAGCGTGATGCCAACCCGGTCGCGCCCCACCTTGCGCAGGTTGATGCCGCGCTGTTCGGCGGCGGCAAGGATGCCCGCCTGTCCGACGCCGACCTCGACCGTCAGCGTGTCGAAGAAGGCCGCCGGTTGCACTTTTGCGCCTTCCTTGCGCAAGGCATCGGCCAGACCGACGGTCCTCAAATGCAGTTTTTCTGCAATTGCGCGCAAACCCCTAGGTCCGTGAAACACCGCATAGAAGCTCGCCATCACCGCCAGCAGCGCCTGCGCAGTGCAGACGTTGGAGGTCGCCTTCTCGCGCCGGATATGCTGCTCGCGCGTCTGCAGCGCCAGCCGGTAGGCCTTGTTGCCCTTGGCGTCGATCGACACGCCGACGATCCGGCCAGGCATGTTGCGCTTGAACGCATCGCGGCAGGAGAAGAACGCCGCATGCGGCCCGCCAAAGCCCATCGGCACCCCAAAGCGCTGCGAGGAGCCGACGGCGATATCCGCCCCCATCGCCCCCGGCTCCTTCAGCAGGCACAGTGCCAGCAGGTCAGTTGCCACCACGGCGATGGCTCCGGCCGCATGCAGCGCCTCTATCTCGGGCGTGAAGTCACGCACCTCGCCATAGGTGCCCGGGTACTGGAAGATCGCCCCGAAAACCCTTGATGCATCAAGAGAATCCGCCGGACCCACCAGCACCTCGATCCCCAGCGGCTGCGCCCGCGTGCGGATCACGCCAATGGTCTGCGGATGGCAGGCCTCGTCCACGAAGAACGCCCGCGCCTTCGACGAAGCGACCCGTTCCGCCATCGCCATCGCCTCGGCCGCTGCCGTCGCCTCGTCCAGCAGGCTGGCATTGGCGATGGGCAAGCCGGTGAGGTCCGCCACCATCGTCTGGTAGTTCAGCAGCGCCTCCAGCCGGCCCTGGGCAATCTCGGGCTGGTAGGGCGTGTAAGCCGTGTACCAGGCAGGATTTTCCAGGATATTGCGCTGGATCACCGGCGGCGTGACGGTGCCGTGATAGCCCTGCCCGATCAGGCTGGCCATCACCCGGTTCTTCGCCGCTACGCCGCGCATCCTGGCCAGCAGCTCATGCTCGGCCAGCGGCGCCCAGTCGAGTTCGGTCCCCTGGCGGATGCTGCCGGGCACGGTTTCGGCGATCAACGCGTCCAGATCCGGCGCGCCGACGGCCTGCAGCATCAGCCGCATTTCATCGGGCGAGGGGCCGATATGGCGGCGGTTGGCAAAGTCGTAGGGATTGTAGTCCACCGGGGTCCAGGTCATGATTTTCCTCAGCCGATCAGGGCTTTGTAGGCGGCCTCGTCCATGAAGCCGTCCAGCGCCGACAGGTCCGCGACCTTCATCTTGAAGACCCAGCCGGCCCCCAGCGGGTCTTCGTTGACCAGCGCCGGGCTGTCCGCCAGCGCGTCATTGACCGCGACGATCTCGCCATCCAGCGGCGCGAGGATGTCGGAGGCGGCCTTGACGCTCTCGATCACCACCACCTCGTCGCCGGTGCTGACGGTGCGGCCCGCTTCGGGCAGGTCCACGAACACCACATCGCCGAGTTGCTCGGATGCGTGTTCGGTGATGCCGACGATGACCAGATCGCCCTCGACGCGCAGCCATTCGTGATCTTCGGTGAATTTCATCTGTGTGTTCCTTGACTTAGCGTTTGAAACTGGCGGGGCGGAAGGGCATCGGCACGATGCGCGCGGGCAGGCGCTTGCCGCGCACGTCGCCATACACGGTGCTGCCTTCGGGCAGGTCCGGGGGAAGGTAGGCCATCGCCATCGGCGCCTCGATGCTGGGGCCGAAGCCGCCCGAGGTGACGCGGCCGATGGGGGCGCCGCCCTCCTCGCTGGCGTAAATCTCCACCCCCTCTCGCATCGGGGCGCGGCCCTCGGGGCGCAGGCCGCGGCGCTTGCGGGGCGCGCCTTCGGCAAGCTCGCGCAGGATGCGCTCTGCGCCGGGGAAGCCGCCGGCGCGGGCGCCGCCGCTGCGCCGGATTTTCTGGATCGCCCAGCCAAGGCCAGCCTCCTCCGGCGAGGTTTCCTCATCGATATCATGGCCATAGAGGCACAGCCCCGCCTCCAGCCGCAGGCTGTCGCGCGCGCCAAGGCCGATGGGGGCGACGTCGGGCATCGCCAGCAGGCGTTCCGCCAAGGCCTCGGCAAAGCCATCCGGCACCGAAATCTCGAACCCGTCCTCGCCGGTATAGCCGGAGCGGGAGATCCACAGCTCCACCCCCTGCCACAGCCGGATGCCGACATCCATGAAGGCGAACTCGGGTGCATCGGGCACCAGCCGCGCCAGCGCCGCCTCGGCGCCCGGGCCTTGCAGCGCGATCAGGCCGCGCCCCGGCACTTCGGCCACGTCGCAATCGGGCAGGCCTTCGCGCAAGGCGGCAAGGTCCACCTCCTTGCGGGCGGCATTGACCACGACGAAGAAATGGTCGCCGCGGTTGGCGATCATCAGGTCGTCCACGATCCCCCCCGCCTCGTTGGTGAGGAACCCGTAGCGCTGCCGCCCCTCGGCCAGCCCGGCAATGTCCACCGGGATCAGCCGCTCCAGCGCCAGTGCCGCATCGGCCTGCTTGCCGCTGATGGCGGTGACCAGCACCTGCCCCATATGGCCGACATCGAACAGGCCCGTCGCGCTGCGGCTGTGCAGGTGTTCTTTCAAAACGCCGGCGGGGTATTGCACCGGCATGTCGTAGCCCGCGAAGGCCACCATCTTCGCGCCAAGCCGCAGATGCAGAGCGTGGAGCCCCGTGCGCTTCAGGTCGGCCATCGCCGCCCTCCTTGCCTTTGGCCGGGGAATACGCCCTGGCATCGCCCGACGGAATCCTCCCGCCGTTCCGATGCCCCCTCTGTCCCTTGCGCCTGAGATCGTTATCCCTTCGGCGGGCGCGGGGATGCCGCGCCACTCTCCAGAGTCCTTGTGCCAGAACGGTCCCTTGCGCCTGAGAGTTTACCGGGGCGGTTGCTCCTTCGGCACCGGATCGCCGCAAGCGACGCCCCGGATTCTCCCGATCCTGACCCCTCTGCGATACCCGAGCGCCCACGGCTCTGGCAAGTGAAATGCACGGAAGCGACGCTTCCTCCACAAAAAGCGCCGTAGCCCGCAAATGGGTCAGGCGCCGAGGAAACCCTCCAGCACGTTCACCGTATTGATCCCCACCGCCTCGATCGCATAGCCGCCCTCCATGCAGAACACGGTCGGCAGGCCAAGCGCCGCAATCCGGCGGCCGGCATCCATGAAATCGGGGCTGTCCAGCTTGAAGAAGCTGATCGGGTCGTCCTTGTAGGCATCGACGCCAAGCGAGACGACCAGCGCCTCGGCCCCGAAGGCGCGGATGCGGGCGATGGCATCGTCCAGCGCCTGCGACCAGCGGTCATAGCCGGTGCCGGGCGGCAGCGGGTAGTTGGCCGTGGTGCCCTCGCCCTCGCCCGCGCCGGTCTCATCCGCGAAGCCGAGGAAGTAGGGAAACGCATCCTCGGGCGCGCCATGGACCGAGGCGAAGAGCACGTCGCCGCGGCCATAGAAGATGTCCTGCGTGCCATTGCCGTGGTGGAAATCGATGTCGAGCACCGCGACCCGGCCCGCGCCCTGATCGCGGAACATCTGGGCGACCACGGCGGCGTTGTTGAGGAAGCAATAGCCGCCATACATGTCCGCCGTCGCATGGTGCCCCGGCGGGCGGCACAGCGCGAAGGCCGAGCGCGCGCCCGCCGCCACATGGCGCTGCGCCGCCTGCGCCGAGGCCATCGAGGACAGCGCCGCCGCCCAGGTGCCGCCGGTGATCGCGGTTTCCTGCGCGAGGCAGTAGTACCCTGCCAGCCCGTCGATATTGCGCGGCGGCCGCGCCATCTGCATCCGCCGCGCCGGGATCGCTGCCGGGATCACCTCACCGGCGCAGCCGGCGGCCTTCCACTGGTCCCAGGCGGTTTCGAGGAAATTCAGGAAACCGGGGGCCATCATCGTCCGCACGGGGCCCATGTCGCAGGGGCCGGGATCGGCGATGTCGCTCAGGCCCTGCTGCTTCAGGCGCTGGTAGACATATTCCGCCCGGCTTGGCCGCTCATAGGGGGTGACGAACTGGCCGCCGCTCAGCTCGGCCTGCGGGAAATGCAGGCGGTGATCCTCGCTGAAGAACACCTTCATGGTCGGTCTCTCCTGTGATCGTGCCGCGCGCAGGGCGGGACGGGGGACATCAGGGCAGCAGCCCGCGCTGGCGCAGGTCTGTCAGGATCTCGGCGCGGTGCTGGTCGCGGGTGGGGCGCGGGGCGATGTCCGCGCGCTGGCCGTCGAAGCGGGGGGCGGGGGCGGGTTGCAAGGTGCCCTCCACCTCCTGCCAACAGCCGCGGGCGGCCATGTGCGGATCGGCGGCGGCCTCATCGGGCGACAGCACCGGGGCCACGCAGGCATCGCTGGCACCGAAGAGCCTCTCCCAATGGGCGCGGGGATGGGCGGCGAAGATCGCGGCCAGCCGCGCGGTTTGCGCCGGCCATTGCGCGGGATCGTGCTGTGCCGCCATGCCCGGATCGCCGGCCAGCCCCAGCCCCTCCAGCAGCAGCGCGTAGAATTTCGGCTCCAGCGCCTGCACCGCGACATGGCCGCCATCCGCGGTGCGGTAGCTGCGCGACCAGTGCGGCCCGTCCAGCAGGCTGGCGCCGCGCGCGAACCCTCGCGCACCGGGCGGGCGCAGCGACAGCAGCAGCGCCAGCATATGCGCCGAACCATCGACGATGGCGGCATCGACCACCGTCCCCTGCCCCGTCATCCGCGCCCGCACCACCCCGGCCAGCAGCCCCACCGCCAGATACATCGCCCCGCCGCCGATATCGCCGACCAGCGTCGGCGGCGGCATCGGCGCGTCCCCCGGCAGCCCCGCGAACCACAGCGCGCCAGAGCGGGCGAGGTAGGTGAGGTCATGCCCCGCCACCGGGGCCAGCGGACCCTCCTGCCCCCAGCCGGTCATGCGCGCGTGAACCAGCGCCGGGTTCAGCGCGTGGCAAGCCTCCGGCCCCAGCCCCAGCCGCTCCATCACCCCCGGCCGCAGCCCCTCGATCAGCGCCTCGGCCGAGGCGATCAGGGCGCGGGCAATGGCAAGGTCTTCGGGGGCCTTGAGGTCCAGCACGATGGAGCGCTTGCCCCGGTCCAGCAGGCCGGGCGCGCCCGGGCCGGGGCGGTGGATGGTGATGACCTCGGCCCCGAGATCGGCCAGCAGCATCGCGGCGAAGGGGCCGGGCCCCAGCCCCTCGAACTCGATGACACGCAGGCCTTCCAGCATCAGCCGCCCCAGCCCGGAAACAGCGCGCGGGCCTGATCAACGCTGTAGCGGCCAAGGCGCACATCCTCATCCACCGCGGCGGGATCACGCAGCGCCGGATCGCCATAGCCGCCCCCCCCGGGGGTGCGGACGCGGACGCGGTCGCCGGGCTGCAAGGGGATGTCCTGCGCCTTGGACAGGTGTTCGGGTACCGTCACCACCCCGCCGCGGATCACCTCCACCCGGTTCACCGCGCCGTCCATCCCGCCAAGCGCGCCCTGCGGGCCAGTGCGGCCGTGGTCCATCACGAAACTCGCCCGCGCCTCGCCGCGCAGGAGTTCAATCTCATAGTCCAGCCCGAAGCCACCGCGGTGCTGCCCGGCGCCACCCGAGCCTTCGTGCAGCGCGTAACGGCGGTAGAGCACCGGATAGGTCTGCTCCATGATCTCGACCGGCGGGGCCTTGGAGATGCCGATGGTCGAGCAGCCATTGGCCAGCCCGTCATGCCCGGCATTGCCGCCATAGCCACCGCCCGAGATCTGGTACATCACGTAATCGCGGCCCTTGTCGGGGTCGTGGCCGCCAAGCCCGAAATTGCCCGAGGTGCCGGCGGGGGAGGCGGTCACCAGATCCGGGATGCCCTGCACCAGCGCCGCGAACACCGCCTCGGCAATGCGCTGGCTGACCTCGGCCGCGCAGCCAGAGACCGGGCGGGGGTAATGGGCATCGAGGAAGGTGCCTTCGATGCCGGTGACGTGCAGCGGCTCGAAGGCGCCCGCCGACATCGGCACATCGGGGAAGATGTGGCGCAGGGCGAGATAGACCGAGGAGAGGGTGGTGGCGCGGACCGAGTTCATCGGCCCGGCGCAGGGGAGCGACGATCCGGTGAAGTCGAAGGTCAGGGTTTCCTCGCCGGGCGCGCCGCTGCGGGTGACGGTGAGGGCGATGGTGAGTGGCTCATTCACCACGCCGTCGCTGTCGATGAAGGCACGGGCGGTCAGGCTACCTTGCGGGATCTGCGCTATGCTGGCGCGCATCTGCCGGGCGGCGAGGCTGCGGACCTGCGCGATCGCCTCGCGCACGGCGCCGTCGCCATAGCGGTCGAGGATCGCCGTCAGCCGCTCCGCGCCAACCAACAGCGCCGAGGCCTGCGCCTTCACGTCGCCGATGCGCTGGCCGGACACGCGAATGTTGGAGCAGATCACCTGCCACAGCTCGGGGTCCATCACCCCCCGCTTGAACAGCTTGACGGGCGGCAGGCGCAGCCCCTCCTGCTCGGCGCTGGTGGCGCTGGCGCTGAAGCCGCCGGGCACCGCGCCGCCGGTATCGGGCCAGTGGCCGGTATTGGACAGCCAGCAGAAGATCGCGCCGTCCTGGTAGAAGGGCATGGCGAAGCGCACATCCATCAGGTGGGTGCCGCCGAGATAGGGGTCGTTGACGATGTAGATGTCGCCGGGTTCCGGCGGCAGCGTCTCGCCACTGGCGATGCGGGCGATCAGGTGGCGGGTGGAGAATTGCATGGTGCCGACGAAGACCGGCAGCCCGCGCGCGCCCTGCGCAATGAGCGAGCCGTCTTCTGCCGAGTAGATCCCGTCGGAGCGGTCATCCGCCTCGGCGATCACCGGTGAGAAGGCGGCGCGGGAAAAGCTGAGGTCCATCTCGTCGCAGACCTGCTGCAGGCCGGCCTGGATGACGGCGAGGGTGACGGGGTCGAGGGTCATGGCGTTGCGCCCTTGGCCGGCGCCGGGGGGCCTTCTGCCCCGCGGTTCCTGAAGAAAGCCGGGGGGCCTTCTGCCCCCCGGGCCCCCCGAGGATATTTGGAAAAGGCAAAGGCTGGCATGTCAGGTGCCTCCTACCGTGACGATCAGGTTGCCATCGGCGTCCGCGCGGACATGGTCGCCGGGGTCCAGGACCAGCGTCGTGTCCATCTGCTCGAGGATCGCGGGGCCGGTGAGGTCTAGGCCCGCGGGCAGATGGTCGCGCCAGTAGACGGGGGTGTCGGTCCAGCCCTCGAACCAGACCGGGCGGGTGCCGGTTTGTGCCTCGGCCAGGGTGGCGCGGCGGTGGGCGGGGTCGATCAGGGCGGCGAGGTCGATCTCGGGGCGGGCGCCGATGACCGAGGTGTTGAGGTTGACGAGGTTGGCGGGGATGCTGTCGAGGTCCACCCGGAAGCGGGCGTGATAGGCGCGCTCGAAGGCTGTTTGCAGTTCGGCGCGGGTGGGGCGGCCGTTCGGCAGCGGCACCCGCAGCAGGTGGGTCTGGCCGACGAATTGCATGTCGGCGCTGTATTCGGCGGTGATGCCGGTCAGGGCGATGCGCTCGGCACGGATCAGGGCGCGGCCCTCGGCCTCTTGCGCGGCGAAGATGGCGTGGACTTCGGCCATGTCTGCGCTGTCCAGTGGGCGGCTCAGGGTGCGCACGAAGTCATGGCGCAGGTCGGCGACGACGCAGCCAAGCGCGTTGGTGATGCCGGGGCGGGCCGGCACCAGCACCTGCGGGATCGCCAGTTCCCGCGCCAGTGCGGTGGCGTGAAGGGGGCCGGCGCCGCCGAAGGCGAAGAGCGCGAAGTCGCGGGGATCGGCGCCCATGGAGAGCGAGACCATGCGGATCGCGCCGGCCATATGGGTATTGCCGAGGCGCAGGACCGCCATCGCCGCCGCCTCGGGCGAAAGGCCAAGGGGCGCGCCGATCTGGGCGGCGAAGGCCTCGCGCACCGCGGCGCGCAACTCGCCGCCGAAGCGTTCTGGCGGCAGGCGGCCAAGGAGGAGGTTCGCGTCGGAGATGGTGACTTGCGTGCCGCCGCGGCCATAACAGATCGGCCCCGGCGTGCTGCCGGCGCTTTCCGGGCCGACGCGGAGCATCCCCGCGGCATCGACGCGGGCCAGCGAGCCGCCCCCGGCCCCGACGGTGCGCACATCGACCATCGGCACATGGATCGGCATCGCATATTCGATCTCGATCTCGTTCGACACCGGCGCGCGGCCACCGCGGATCAGCGCCACATCGGTGGAGGTGCCGCCCATGTCATAGGTCACGAGGTTCGGCATCCCCGCCCGCCGCCCGGTATAGACCGCCGCCATCACGCCCGAGGCGGGACCCGACATCACCGTCTTGACCGCCTCGCGCGCCACGAGCCGCGAGGAGACCATGCCGCCATTGCCGTTCATGACCAGAAGCTCGCGCTGGTAGCCGCGGGCGGTCAGCTCCTGTTGCAGCCGGGCGATGTAGCGTTCCAGCAGCGGCTGCACCGCGGCATTGACCGCCGCCGTCACCCCGCGTTCGTATTCGCGGCTTTCCGACAGCAGCTGGTGGCCGATGGTGATGTGGCTGTTGGGCCAGACTTCGGCGGCGATCTCGGCGGCGCGCAGCTCATGGGCGGGGTTGGCGTAGGAATGCAGGAAGTGGATCACCAGCGCCTCGCAGCCCTTTGCCAGCAGCTCCGCAAGGGCGGCGCGCAGGGCGGGCTCGTCGAGCGGCGTCAGCACCTGCCCCCGGGCGTCCATCCGTTCGGGCACCTCCAGCCGCAGGTCGCGCGGGATGATCGGCACGAAGCGGCCGGTCATGCCATAGGGTTGCGGGCGGGTGCGGCGGCCAAGCTCCAGCACGTCGCGGAAGCCTAGGGTGGTGACGATGCCGGTGCGGGCGAGCTTGCGCTCCAGCACGGCATTGGTGGTGGTGGTGGTGCCGTGGACGATGAGACCGAGGGCGGCGAGTTCCTGCCCCGCCGCCTCGAAGGCCGCCAGCACCCCGAAGGCCTGGTTGTCGAGCGTGGTCGGCACCTTGGCCAGCCGCACGGTGCCGGTGGCGGGATCGAAGATCACGAGATCGGTGAAGGTGCCGCCGACATCGACGCCGGCGACGAGGCCGCATGGGGTGCTCTCCATGTCTCAGATCCCCACGTATTTCAGGAATTCGGGCGATGAGTGCGTCATCCCCGCCGCCGGAACCACCTCGGCCACGTGGCCGTGGTCCACGAAGGCCACCCGGTCCGCCACCGACAGCACCGCATCCACCCGCTGTTCCACCAGCACCGTCGCCACCCCCGTTGCCTTCAGCGCCACCACCGTCTCGCGGATCAGCGCGATCATCGAGGGCTGCAGCCCCTCGGTCGGCTCGTCCAGCAGCAGCACCTTGGGCTCGAGGCAGAGCGCGCGGGCGATGGCGAGCATCTGTTGCTCGCCGCCCGACAAGGTGCGCGAGACCTGGCCCATGCGCTCCCGCAGGCGGGGGAAGAGGGTCAGCACATGCTCGCGCGTGGCGGCGCCGTGGCGGCGGGTCATCAGCCCGATCTCGATATTCTCGGCCACGGTGAGGTCGCCGAACAGGCGCCGGCCCTGCGGGACATAGCCGATCCCCAGCCGCGGCACCTCATGCGCGGGCAGGCCGCCAAGGGGCACCCCGTCCAGAACGATGCTGCCGCCGGTTGCGGGCACCAGCCCCATGATCGCCTTCATCAGCGTGGACTTGCCGGCGCCGTTGCGGCCCATGACGCAGAGCACCTCGCCCGGTGCCGCGCTCAGGGTCAGCCCCCGCAGCACCGTGACCGCGCCATAGCCGGCCTGAAGATCCGTCACCCGCAGCATTCAGCCCCCCAGGTAGGCGGTCTGCACCGCCGGGTTGGCGCGGATATCCGCGGGCGTGCCAGTCGCCAGCACCTGCCCGAAGTTCAGCACCGTAATCCGCTGCGCAAGGTCCATCACCACATCCATGTTGTGCTCGATCAGCAGCACGGTCATGTCGGGCACCACCCCGCGCACCAAGTCCTTGAAGGCGTCGATCTCGGAGTTCGCAAGGCCTTGGGTCGGCTCGTCGAGGATCAAGAGGCGCGGGCGCAGGGCGAGGCCCATGGCCACCTCCAGCAGGCGCTGGTGGCCGTAGGAGAGCTCGCCCGCCAGCATCTGCGCGCGGGCGGCGAGGCCGACGCGGTCGAGGGCGGCGAGGGACTCCGCCGCAAGGTGGGCGGCCCCGCGCGACTGCACGGCCAGCGCGATGTTGTCGAGCACGGTCAGCCGCGGATAGATCGCAGTGATCTGGAAGGTATAGGCGATGCCGGCGCGGACGCGGGCATGGGCCGGCATCTTCGTGATGTCCTGCCCGGCAAAGCGGATGCTGCCCGATTGCACCGGGATGCGGCCGCAGAGCAGGCTGACGAAGGTGGTCTTGCCGGCGCCGTTGGGGCCGATCAGGGCGTGGATCTCGCCCTGCGCCAGGTCGAAATCCACCCCGTCCACAGCGCGCAACCCGCCGAAATGCCGGGTCAGGGCGCGGGCTTCCAGCAGGGTTACGGCAGCCATTTCAGCCCCCTGTCCCGCAGCGCGCCAAGGATGCCCTTGGGCGCGAACAGCACCAGCACCAGCAGCGCCACCCCCACCACCAGCAGATGCGCGGTGGTGACGCCGCTGGCGAGGTCGATCAGGTAGAACATCAGCGCCGCGCCCAGGAACGGCCCCAGCACCGTCCCCGCCCCGCCAAGCAGCACATACAGGAGCGGCAGGATCGAATACTGGATCGAGGCGAAGCTAGCGCCGACATAGCCGAACAGCAGCCCATAGGCCGCCCCCGCCGCGCCCGCGTAAAGCCCCGACAGCACCAGCGCCGCCAGCTTGATGCGGAAGGGATCGTAGCCCAGCATCCGGCTACGCTCCTCATTCTCGCGCATAGCCACCATGACCCGGCCGAAGGGCGAGCGGACCAGCGCCAGCTTGACCAGCAGCGCGGCGGCGAAGAGGGCGAAGGCGGCGAAGTAGCGGATGGCGTCTTGCGAGAGGTCGAACCCCAGCAGCACGCGGGCGGCGCGGTCGATGACGATGCCTTCCTCGCCGCGGGTATAGGGGGTGTAGTAGAGGATGGTCAGGTAGCCCGCCTGCGCGAACATCAGCGTGACGATCATGAAGGACACGCCCGCGGTGCGCAGCGCCAGAAGTCCCACCGCCAGCGCCATCGTCCCGCCTGCGGCGATGCCGGCGACCAGAGCCGCGCCCGCGCCCCAGCCGGCCAGCGCCACCAGCATTCCCATCCCGTAGAGCCCCGCGCCGAAGAACAGCGCATGGCCGAGGCTCAGCAGGCCCGTATAACCAAAGGCGATGTTGAACCCCATCGCATAGACCGCCAGCACCATGATCCGCGCGAGGTTGCCGGCGTGATAGGCCGGCAGCACGGCCTGCGCCGCCAGCAGCGCCGCCAGCACGCCTAGATGCAGGGCCCAGACTTTTGCCGCCACGCTCATGCCGTGCGCCTTCCCATCAGGCCCTGCGGGCGGAAGACCAGCACCAGCGCCACGAACAGCGTGGCAAGGATCTTGGCCAGCGTCGGCGAGAAGAAGACCGAGATCACCCCGTCCGACAGCCCGATCAGCAACGCCGCGACCAGCGTGCCGCGCAAGGAGCCAAGGCCGCCGATGATCACCACGATGAAGGACAGCAGCAGCGGATCATGCCCCATCAGGTAATGCGCCTGCTGGATCGGCACGATCAGCACCGCCGCCACCGCCGCCAGCCCCGCGCCAAGCGCGAAGACCCCGGCATAGACGCGGTCCACGTTGATGCCGAAGGCGCGCGCGGTTTCACGGTCGATCTGGGTGGCGCGCATCACCAGGCCGATCCTGGTGCGCGCCAGCAGCAGCCAGACCCCGGCAAGGATCACCGCCGCCGCCGCGATCACCGCCAGCTTGTAGCCCGAATAGCCGAACCAGGGGAACTGCACGCGCAGGGTGAAGGGCGCCTCGACCGGGCGGGCATCGGGGCCGTAAAGGCTCAGCGCCGCCTGTTGCAGGATGTACAGCAGGCCGATGGTGGCGACGATGGTGGCGTCGGGGTCGTAGTTCAGCCGCTTCAGCACCAGCGTATCGGCCAGCGCCGCCACGCTTGCCACCAGCAGCGGGCACAGCACCAGCGCCGCGATGAAGCCCACGGCGGGCGGGCCGGGAATCCAGGTGGTGACGAACCAGGCGGCAACGGCGCCGAGCATGAAGAACTCGCCATGCGCCACGTTCACCACGCGCATCACACCGAACACCAGCGCGAGGCCGACGGCCGTCAGCGCCAGCACCGCGGCCGTCACCAGCCCCTCCATCAGGGCCAGAAGCAGGAAAGGTCCGAAATCCACGAAATGCCCCTTCTGGAGGACGCCGCCCTGCCGGGCGAGGGCAAGCCCCCGCCCGGCCTTGGCCTTAGAACGACATCGACGTGTAGTCGGCCTCGTCGGGATACATCCCGTCCTCGGGCGATGTGGTGTGAACCTTCACCAGCTTGCCGCCCTCGACCTTCGAGATGTATTGCAGCCCGAACACCTGGTGGGTCTTGCCGTTGAAGGTCTTGGCGCCCTGCGGATGCTCGATCCCATAGGGCATGTCGGTCATCGCCTCGATCGCCTCGACCAGCTTCTGCCGGTCCGCGGGGCCCTGATAGCCCGCCGCCTCCATCCCCGCCTTCAGGATGAACAGCGTCTCCCAGACCGAGAACATGTGGGCATAGGTGGACACGTCCTTGGCATCGGCCAGCGAGGCGCCGGTGTCATCGACCCCGACCGCGGCGCGATAGGTCGCCTCGTGCTCGCCGGCATCGGCCTGCAGATAGCGGCAATGGCCTTCCCAGAAATGCGTGCCTTCGAGGAATTCGAGCCCCGGCGAGGCGACGTTGACCGCCTCCAGCGAGTCGATGAAGCCGAAGATCTGCGGCCGGTCGCCCGAGCCATAGAACTCGCCCAGTTCCTTGACGAAGGTCAGCACCGCGGGGCCGACCATGACGTGATAGATCACCTCGGTATCCGCCGGAATGCGGGGCAGATAGCGGGTGAAGCTGGTCTCGGTCGGCGGAATCGCGATCTGCGCGATCACCTCGCCGCCCGCGGCCTGGATGGCCGGCACGAAGGCGTCGCGGTGGTCATGGCCGAAGGCATAGTCCGGGAAGATCATCGTGACCTTCTTGCCAAGCGTCGAGGAAATCCACGGCGCCATCGCCTGCACCTGCGACTTCACGTCGGTGATGCCGGGCTGCAGCGTCCAGCGGTTCATCTTGCCCGAGGCGACGTGGTGGCCTTCGGAGCAGACCAGATAGGGCATCTTCAGCTCACCCGCCCGCGGCGCGGTGCCGACGACGACATGGCTGAAGAGGGCGCCAAACACGGCATCGCAATTCGACTGGCTGGCGAATTTCTCCATCACCTCGGCGCCGCGCTTGGGGTCGGTGCCGTCATCCTCGAACAGGATCTCCACCGGCCGGCCATTGATGCCGCCGCCGTCATTCACCAGCTTCAGCGCCGCCTGCGCCGTGCGTTCGTACCAGCGGCCATAGGCGGCGCCGATGCCGGTGCGGTGCAGCTGGAAGCCCAGCTTGATGGGGGCCGCGCTTTGGGCGCTGGCAAAGCGGGCCGGCAGCGCCAGCGCCGCGCCCGAGGCTGCAAGCCCGCCAAGCACCGTGCGGCGCGACGGGGTCAATCCGATCAGTCTGGAAGTCATGGGAAGATCTCCGCTGTTGGGGGCTTGGCCCTGGTCTTGCGCGCCGGGCCTTGGGAAAATAATGTGAGTGTGCAAATGAAAAGTCCACGCATTTCTGCACGCCTCGCGGGTGGTCACGCCGCCTGTTTATCAGGCTCCGGTCGGGGTCGATAGCAGCCAAAGACCCAGCACCGTGTAAAGCACCATCAGCACCGTGACCGGCAGGTGTGACCAGCCGGAGAGCCGGGTGGCGCCGTCCGACAGCCGCATGGACAGCACCACGGCCAGCACATGGGCGCCGAGGATCACCGCGAATTGCAGCGCCCAGATGGCGTGGACCGAGTGCGCATCCGACAGGAACCCGAAGGACACCCAATGCTCGGGCAGGCCCAGAAGCGCCCAGTCCCGGTGCAGGGGATCGTTGAGCGCGGCAAGGACGTATTGGCCTTGGGTGAGCAGCGCGATGAAATAATGCGCAACGTGATAGCCCGCGGCGATCGGCAGGAAGGACAGCAGCACCGGCCCCGCCAGCGCGCCGAACCGTCCGAGGGGCGCGCCCGCCAGCCGCAGGCCGAGCGCCAGCGCCGCAAGGATGGTGGCGGCGGTCAGCGCCCAGAGCGCCAGCAGGCCAACCGTGTTGACGCCGGTCACGGCCGATCTGCCCGGAAACTCCAGCGGGTTGATGCCGATCAGGTCCAGCCACCAGAAGCTTTCCGACAGCCCGTCGAAGGTGACACCGGCGAGGATCAGCGTCACGAAGGCGATAGCGGTCGGCGGCAGCGGCGCCATCCGCAGCACCTGCGCGCCGGGCAGTCCGGCAAGGCGGCGTACGGTGGCGCCCGCTGTCTCGTGCCAGAGCGGGGCGATCTTCGAGATGAAGCCGAAATAGACGGTGAAGGCCTCGCCCCTGCCCAGCCAGTCCTCGCCCTCCGCCACCGCCAGCACGAAGACCAGCAGCCAATAACCCGCCACCACGCGGGCCAGGACCGCCGGGTCGGCGGGGCTGAGAGAGACGATCTCGAACCAGCCGAAGGCCAGGTAGGCCAGCACCGCGGGCAGGTAGCCCAGCCGCGCCAGGCCGATGCCGCCGCTCCGCCCCAGCAGCCGGCGGGCGCTGCGCACCGGGCCGGTCCAGGGGTCGATCCCGCGCCACAGGTCGCCGAAGAGCACGCAGGCCAGCGTCAGCGCCACCCAGACCACCGTCCAGACCATCAGCGGCAAGGGGTTCGCCATCGGGTCGCGGCTGCCCATCAGGCCGGTAAGGACCAGCGCCGCCCAGACCAGCGCGGCGATCCAGCTGGCCACCGGGCGCGGGACGATCACCCGCCGCTGCCACAACTGCCGCGCCCCGAAGGCCGGCAGCCGGCCAGAGGCAAGCGCCAGCACCGCGGTCAGCGCCACCGCGACGGCCGCCCCAAGGATATACCAGCCGGTCGGCAGCGTCAGGATCACCATCCGCTCTGACGCATGGGCCAGCGCCGCGCCCGGCAGCAAGGCCAGAACGGCAGCAGGCGCGGCGGTCTGCCGCATCAGCGCAGCCCGTCCGCCCCGGTGACTTGCCAGGCCTCGAGCCCGCCCATCCGCGAATGCACCCGCCCGCCCTTCGCCATCGCCAGCACGAACACGATCTCATCGGCGCGGGGGCCATCGGGCATCGACACGGTGATCGCGTCGAAATGGCTGCGCACATAGGCGGCGTTGATATGGCCCAGGGGCACATCCAGCGTCGCCCCCATCGCGCCCACCTTCATCGCCGAGGGCACGATGGCCCGCGATTCGCCCAGAAGCTCGCGCATCGCATAGCCGCCGGGCACATGCCACAGCGCGCCATGCTCGGTCTCTCCGCTCGCGCCGACCAGCGCGCCCTTGCCATAGGCGTCGATCCCCTCGGGCCCGTCCAGCGCCGCGATCAGGCGGCGGCTCATGGCGAGGCCGAGGGGTTTCAGGTCTTCCATCGCCGGTTGCAGGTCCGGCTCGTGGCGCCCGGCGAAGGGGTTGCGCACCAGCGCCAGAATCGCGGCGCGGCGGCGGGGCTGCTCGGGCGCGGGGCCGCCGTCGTGGTGGATCTCCTCGACGATCAGGGTGGTCTTGCGGATGTCAAACTGGGGCAAGGCGGGGCTCCGCTTCGGGGTGGGTCAAGGTGCCGGTCACGCGCGCGTCACCCTGCAGGAAAAGCGCCGCCCCGGCAATCAGGCCGCGCGCCTGCAGGCTGCGCGCGAAGGTCGCGCCGCGGGTCAGGGCTTCCGCGATGTCTTCGGCGTGCAAAGGGGCGACAGCGCAGGTCACCAGCCGGGCGCCGAGGTCGCTGTCATGGCTGATCTCGCAAGCCGGGCGGCGGGCGATGGCGGGATGGCCCGGCAGGTCCACCGCATTGGCGATCATCGTCGCGGCGGCATCGGCGGCGGCGGCCGTCTCGGCCAGCACCGTCACCGCATCGGCGATCCCCAGCGACAGGCTGCGCCCGCCCCGGCCCGAGGTGGCGATGCCGCGCACGGGGTCCGTGTGGCTGATGCGCACCCGGTCCGGCGCCCCCGGCCGCGCGGCGATGGCCGCGGTCAGCGCCTGCCCCGGCGCCAGCCACAGCGCGATGTCGCCGCCATTGTTGACATAGGCGCGGCTCAGCCCGCCCCCCGCGACCAGCGCCGCACAGACCGCATCGGCCACCGCCCCCGCCACCGCCGCCATCGGGGTGATGAAATCCGGCCGGAACGGCGCCACCGCTGCCGCCATCGCCTGCGCCACGCGCCCGCGCAGCAGGCCGGGCGCCTCGCTGCGCAGGGCCGGGAGTTCCGCTACCAGCGCCGGCAGCATCCCCTCGAACCGGGCCGTGGCGCGGGCATGGGCGGCGCGCACCGCCTCCGGTGGGCCGAAGGCCTCCACGATCAGGTCGATGGGCCCGTGCTGCAGGTGCAGGCGGCCATCCGGCAGCAAGGCGGAACACGCGCTCATTCCGCCGCCCCCGGCCAAGGCTCCACCCGTGCGGCGGTGACATACTCCCCGCCCTCCACCCCGATCCCGGCCAGCGGCCGGATCGCCCCGCCATGCCCGCCAAGCGCCAGATAGGCCGCGCGCGGCAGCGTGAACTCCAAGGGTGCCACCAGCGCCGGGGTCGGCACCTGGCCGAACGCCCCTTCCGGCAGCCGCGTCACATCGACCATGAAGGTGATCCCGCCCCCGGGCCAGAGGAACACCCCCGCCCCGCCCACCGTCAGCCGCGTCTCCCCGGCCTGCACCGACCGCGTCAGCCGCACCGGGTTGCGTGTGACCCCGGCGCGCAGGCTGCCCCCCGCCCCGCCGACGAACAGCACGGTGCAGAGCGAGGGCTCGCAATTCTCGTCGATCAGCGCGACCGAGGGCTTCAGCGCCTCGGGCATCGGCTGCGGCACCGGCTGCAACGCCTGATCCAGTACGTAATAGCCGTAATCCTCGCCGGTGGTGGAGACCATCAGCAGCCGCAGCCCCGGCCGCGCGCCCTTCTTGGCGTTCCACGGGCCCAGGATCTGCAGGGGATCGGTCAGCTTGGTGCCGCCCCATCCCAGCCCCGGCTCCGACACCCGGAAATACCGCCCGGGCGTGGAGCGCTGGCCAAGGATCTTGATGCCCGTCTCGGGCCAGCCGATGACCTTGCCCGCCTGATGTTCCGACACGACGCCGGTGATATGGTCATCGACCACCACCACCTCATCCACCAGCCCCAGCCACTGATCGGCGAACATGCCAATGGTGGCCGATCCGCAGCCGACGCGCATCCGCCGCTCGGGCACGCCATCCACGATGGGCGCATGGCCGGCCTGCACGGTCACTGTCGATCCGCCATCGATCGTCAACTCCACTGCTTCCCGGTTGCACAGCGCCAGCAGCGCGGCGCAGGTGGCGCGGCCCTCGGCCTTGCTGTGCCCGGTCAGGTGGCTGACCCCGCCAAGCGACAGCATCTGGCTGCCATATTCGGCGGTGGTGACATGGCCCACCGCCTCGCCCCCCGCGCGCACCACGGCGCCTTCGGTTCCCAGATGGCGGTCGGTGTCGATCTTCACCTTGACGCCGCAATAGGAAAAGATCGCCTCGGTCACCACCGTCACCATGTCCGCGCCGTCGATCTGCGAGGAGACGATGAAGGGCGCGGGCTTGTAGTCGGGATAGGTGGTGCCCGAGCCGATGCCGGTGAGGAAGACATCCCCCGGCAGCATCCCGTCCACCCACTCCGCCCCGGCGAAGGGCACTACAGCCCCGCCCGCCGCGACGCTGCGCGACAGCAGCGTCACCGGATCGGTGCGCAATATCCGGCCCTCGACATTGCCGTAACGGTCGCAGGCGCCGGTCTGGCCGGGGGCGATGTAGCACATCACCGGACAGGCATCGCAGCGGATCTTGGCGGGGGCTTCACGGGTGGGGGTTTCGGGAGCTTCGCTCATGGCGCGCCCTTCGCCAGGATCGCGGCGCGCAGGCGGTGGGGCAGCAGCGGCACGCGGGTGACGGTCACGCCGGTGGCATTGCGCACCGCGTTCAGGATCGCGGGCGCCGTCGGGATCAGCACATGCTCGCCAAGGCCCTTGGCGCCGAACGGCCCCTCCGGGTCCGCCCGCTCGATCAGCAGGCTTTGAATCGGGGGCACGTCGCCGATGGTGGGGATCAGGTAGTCATGCAGGTTCTCGGTGCGGCCGGGGATGTACTCCTCCATCAGCGCCAGGCCGATGCCCTGCGCGATGCCGCCCTCGATCTGGCCCTCGGCGAGCGTGGGGTTGATGACGCGGCCAAGGTCATGGGCGGCGGTGATCTTGATCAGCCGCACCGTGCCCAGCTCGCAATCCACCTCCAGCTCCACCATCTGCGCGCCGTAGCCATAGACGGCATAGGGCGTGCCCTGCCCGTCGGCATCCAGCGGCGCGGTGGGCGGGTCATAGGTCTCCTCGGCCATCAGCGCATAGCCGTGGGGGTTTGCGGCCAGCGCGGCAAGGTCGATGCGGTGCGTGGTCTCGCCCTCCACCACCACCTCCGCCCCCTCCAGCCGCAGGGTGGCGGCACCGTTCAGCCCCGCCAGCCGCAGGATCTGCGCCCGCAGGGCCGCACCCGCCGCCTGCGCCGCCCGGCCCGAGACATAGGTCTGGCGCGAGGCAGAGGTCTTGCCGGCATCGGGGGTCAGGAAGGTATCGGGGCCGACGAGGGTGAAGTCCGCGACCGGCAGGCCAAGCGCATCGGCGCAGATTTGCGGGATCACTGTGTTGGCGCCCTGCCCGATATCCATGGCGCCCTGATGCAGGACCAGCGCGCCCGCCGGCGTCAGCCCCAGCCGGATGGTCGAAGGGTTGGGCAGCGAGGTATTGCCGCAGCCATACCAGCAGGAGGCAATGCCCACCCCGCGGCGCAGGGGACCCGGAGTGGCATTGGCCGCCGCCGCCTCGGCCAAAGCGCGGGTCCAGTGCGGCTGCAGCGCGGTCAGGCAGTCATGGATGCCGGCGCCTTGCAGCACCTGCCCGGTGGCCGTCGCATCGCCATCCACGAAGGCGTTGCGCAGGCGGAACTCCAGCCGGTCGAGGCCCACCGCATCCGCCAGCTGGTCATAGAGCGTCTCCTGCGCCAGTGCCGCCTGCGGCACGCCGAAGCCGCGGAAGGCGCCGCCGCTGGGGCCATGGGTGTGGATGGCGCGGGCGCGGGCCAGCACGGCGGGGGTGCGATAGGGGCCGGTGGCATGGACCGGCACCCGGTTCGCCACGGTCGGCCCCCAGCTGGCATAGGCGCCGGTGTCGAACAGGCCCTCGAACTGCAGCGCGGTGACATGGCCTTCCGCATCGCAGCCGATGCGCGCGCTGATCCGGGCCGGGTGGCGCTTGGTGGTCGAGGTCATGCTCTCGGCACGGGTATAGACCATCCGCGCCGGCCGCCCGGTCTTCAGCACCGCCAGCCCCAGCAGCGGTTGCAAGGAAACGTCGAGCTTGGACCCGAACCCGCCGCCCACCGCCGTCGGCAAGATCCGCACCCGCTCCGGCGGCAGGCCAAGGATCGCGGCGGTGTCGTCGCGGTCCATCACCGGCGCCTGAGTGCAGGCGCGGATGCACAGCACCTCGCCCTCCATCCAGGCAGAGCCGGCCTCGGGTTCGATATAGGCATGTTCGACGAAGGCCGTCTCCATGCTGCCCCCCACCACATGCGCGGATGCGGCAAGCGCGGCCTCGGTATCGCCGCGGCGCACGAGGCCGGCGGTAAGGTGGTTGCCGGGGCGGCCTTGGTGGACCAGTTCCGCGCCCTCCGCCTCGGCCTCCGCCGGGTCCAGCAGATGTGGCAGCGGCTGCCAAACCACAGGGAAATCTGTCAGATCCGGCTCCGCCCCCGGCTCAAAGGCGACCAGCGCCACCGCCTCGCCGCGCAGCCGCGCCGTGCCTTCGGCCAGCGCCGGCTGGTCGGCAAAGGCCGGGATCACGCCGAAACGGTTGCGGCCCGGAATATCGGCGGCGGTGAAGACGGCGGCCACGCCGGGGCGGGCGGCCTGCCAGGCCGAAATGTCGCCAAAGTGAAAGCCGGCATGGAAATGCGGCGAGCGGATGGCCTTCAGCAGCAGCGCGCCCAGGGGCCAGTCATCGGCCCCGAAACGGTCGGCGCCGGTGACCTTCGGCGCGCCATCGAGCCGCCGCAGCCGGGCCCCTACTGCCGCCCCTGCGGGCAGCGCGGCCTCTGGCACATCCTCGCGCCAGGCATCGCAGACGGCGGCGAGGATCTTGCGGTAGCCGGTGCAGCGGCACAGGACGCCGCCCAGTGCCGCCTCTGCCTCCGCCTCGGTCGGGCGGGGCTTCTCTGCCAGCAGCGCGGCGGCGGCGGTCAGCATCCCGGGCGTGCAGATGCCGCATTGCGCCGCGCCGTGGCGCAGGAAGGCCGCTTGCAGGCGCGAGAGGGTGCCGCCCTCCGCCAGCCCCTCGACCGTCGTGACCCGCGCGCCCGCCAGCCGGCCCACCGGCATCAGGCAGGCACAGACCGCCGCGCCATCGACGATCACCGTGCAGGCACCGCAATCGCCGGCATCGCAGCCCGATTTGGTGCCGCGCAGCCCCGCCTCCTCGCGCAGGAAATCCGACAGCCGGCGCGAGGGATCGCCGGCAATTGCGAAGGGCTGGCCGTTGACCAAGATCATCGGGGCGACACGGCCGGGCTGGTTCATGCGAGCTCCTCCACCGGCAGCGCCTGCGCCACCGCCCGGCGCAGCAGCGCGCAGGCGGCGTCGAGGCGATAGTCGGCAGTTCCGCGAATATCGGCAATGGGCGAGAGCGCGGCGGCGACATCGGCCGCAAGGATGCGCTGCCCAGCCTCGGCCAGGGGCGCGCCGACCAGCGCCGCCTCGACCAAAGGCAGCCGGCGGGCGACGGCGCTGCAGGCGCCGACCGCCAGCGCCGCCTCGGCCACCATGCCCCGATCGACCACGATCCGCGCGGCGACCATGGCGATGGAAATCACCAGATGCGCCCGAGCCCCCAGCTTGACGAAGGCCGAGCCGCCCGCCAGCGCCGATGCCGGCACATGCACGGCCACCAGCAGCTCCCCGGGTGCCAGCGCCGTGCGCCGCACCCCCAGCACGAAGTCGGCCAGCGGCAGGCGCCGGCTCCCGCGCAGCGAGGCAAGCTCCACCTCCGCCCCCAGCACCAGCAGCGGCGGCATCCCGTCGGCGGCGGGCGAGGCGTTGCAGAGGTTGCCGCCAAGGGTGCCCGCGTTCTGGATCTGCCGGCCGCCGACCGCCCGCGCCGCCTGTTTCAAGGCCGCCAGCGCCGGCGGCAGATCGGCTTGGGCCAGCGCCGTCCAGGTCGTGCAGGCGCCGATGCGCAGGCCCTCGGGACCTGCGGTGATGCCCGCCAGCCCCTCCAGCCCCAGGATGTCCAGCAGCGGCCCCGCCAGCCGCTGCGCCTGGGTCGCGGGGTAGAGGTCGGTGCCGCCCGCCAGCACCCGGCGCGGGCCGGCCGCCAGCAGCGCCAGCGCCTCGGGCAGCGCGGTCGGGCGGGCATAGTCGCTGGTCGCTTCCGTCATGGCCGGCCCTTTGAGTGGAAGGCGTGCTGTGCGAGGGTGCTAATTCGTATGTGTAGAAACAAGATTGCGGCGCGCTTCGCCCCCTGTCAACTCCCTTGCATGGCGCCGATCTTGCATAGAGGGGGCCGCGCCTGTATCCCCGGGCGCGTGGAAAGCCCGGATAAACCCTATGTGCTGGAAGATCAGGTCGGATTCGTGCTGCGCCGCGCGAACCAGCGGCATCTTGCGATCTTTGCCGAGGCGATCCCTGGCCTGACCACCACGCAATTCACCGTTCTGGTGCGCCTGCATCAGCTGGGGCCGCTGTCGCAGAACCACCTGGGCCGGGTCACGGCAATGGACGGCGCCACCATCAAGGGCGTGGTGGACCGGCTGGCGCGGCAGGGGCTGGTCGCCACCGCGCCCGATCCGGGCGACCGCCGCCGCCTGACCGTGAGCCTGACCGAGGCCGGCGCCGCTGCCTTCGCCGCCACCCGCGACACGGCGCTGGAGGTGTCGCGCCGCACGCTGGCGCCGCTGACGCCGGCAGAGCAGGCGCGGTTCCTCGAGCTGCTGAACAAGCTGGCCTAGGCTTTCGGCGCGACCGTGATCGCGGTGCCCCAGGGGTCGTGCAGCGCAAGTCCGGCCCGCGCCTCGATCGCCGCAAGCGCCTCGGGGTCCGCGCGCAAGACGACTTCCGCCAGCCCGGCCGTGCCCGGCGCCCGCTGCCCGGCGCCGCGGCTGTTCCAGATATTGGTGCCGAAATGGTGGTGATAGCCGCCCGCGCCGAAGAAGTTCGCGCCTGGGTAGCGGCAGGTCAGCGCCATGCCCAGGGTCTCGCCGTAGAAGGCCTCGGTCTCCTCCAGCGCGCCGACCTGCAGGTGGACATGGCCGACGACCGAGCCCTCGGGCATTCCCGCCCAGGGCCCCTCGGCCGCCGCCAGCACCCCGGGATAGTCCAGCGGATCGCTGGCCATGCGGATGCCCTCCGCCGTCATCGGCCAGTCGGCGCGGGGGCGGTCCACATAGACCTCGATGCCATTGCCCTCGGGATCGGCAAGATAGACCGCCTCGCTGACCAGATGGTCCGAGGCGCCTTGCAGCCGCACGCCCGTCTCCGCGGCATGGGCCAGCCAGCGGCCCAGATCGGCGCGGGAGGGCAGCAGGAAGGCGGTGTGGAACAGCCCCGCCTCGCGCGGCGCCGCAAGGCGGGCGGCGGGGTCGGGGCGCAGCTCCAGCAGGGTGCGATTGCCGGCGCCGAGGCGCAGGGTCTCGCCGTCCTGCGACAGCGGCTGCAGGCCAAGCGCCTGCCGGTAGAAATCGGCGACGGCGGCTAGGTCGCGCACGGTCAGCGCGACATGGCCGATTTCGAGGGGGGCATCACTGCTGGCCATGGCGGCTCTCCGAAAATTGCTTGCGAACTGACAATGGGGGCCGGTTGCGCCGTTTGGAATTGCACATTCGGGACGAGGCTATCCCGCATTCCGGCAGAGTCGGGCGCGGGCTTGACAGGGTGCAGCCCGGCGCGGTCAATCGCCGGGCGCAGAGGAGGGGCAAGCCATGCGGATCTGTATCCTGGAATGTGATCGGCCCGACGCGGAATTCGCAGCAAGGCACGGCAGTTACGCGGCGATGTTCATGTGCTGGCTGGGCCCGGCGCTGCCCGAGGCGAGCTTCACGGTGCATGACGTGACGGCGCCTGGCCCGCTGCCGCGGCCGGGCGAGCATGACGGCTTCCTGGTGACCGGCTCGCGCGCCGGGGCCTATGAGGCGCTGGACTGGATAGGGCCGCTGACCCGGCTGCTGCAAGGGCTGCGCGATGCGCGGGTGCCGGTGGCGGGCGTCTGCTTCGGCCATCAGATCATGGCGCAGGCCTATGGCGGGCGGGTGGAGAAATCGCCCGCCGGCTGGGTGATCGGCCGCCACGACCATCGGCCGACCGCGGCGGGGGCTTTGATTTGGGGCGAGGCGCCCTTCGCCTGCCTCTCCTTCCATCAGGATCAGGTCGTGGCGCTGCCGCCGGGGGCCGAGGTGCTGGCGGCGAACGCGCTGTCACCTTTCGGCGGGCTCGCCTACCCGTTCCCGGCGCTGTCGGTGCAGTTCCATCCCGAGTTCCTGCCGGCGCATGTCACCGACACCTTCGACGGACCGGATGGCAGCATGGTCCCCGCCGGGGTTGCGGACGGGGCGCGCGCGTCATTGCCGGGCGCGCTGGACGGGGCGCGGATCGCCGCGGGCTTCGCGCAGTTCTACCGAGAGCACGCCGCGGCCCCTCTCAGCCAGGCGGCCCCCTTCAGCCAAGCGGGATGACATCGACGCTGTGGCCGCTGGCGCTGCGGCCGGCGGTGCGCAGCACGCCCTTGACCGGGGCCACGTCGTCATAATCGCGGCCTACGGCGACCACGATATGGTCGCTGCCCACCATCACGTCATTGGTCGGGTCGAACTCCACCCAGCCAAATTCCACCCCGCACCAGGCCCGCACCCAGGCGTGCATCGCATCGGCGCCCGCCAGCCGCGCCTCGCCCTTGGGCGGGCTGGTGCGCAGGTAGCCGCTGACATAGCCCGCAGGGATGCCGATGCCGCGCAGGCAGGCGATCATGATATGGCTGAAATCCTGGCACACGCCATGCCGGGCGGCGAAGGCCTCGGACGGATCGGTGTCCACCGTCGTGGCCTTGGCATCAAAGCGCATGTCGCGGTAGAGCGCGCCGCCAAGCGCCTGCACCACGGCCAGCGTGGTCTCGCCCTTGGCCAGGTGGTCGCGGGCATAGGCGGTCATCGCCGCCGAGGGGCGCACCCGCTCGGACGGGCCAAGGAAGTGGTGCGGGGCGGCGGGGCCTAGGTCGTCATAGTCGTAAAGCTCCTCCGCAAGCCGCTTCAGCGTCGGCGAGAGGTCCAGCGAGGGCGCCTGCGCGATCCGCTCCACCCGCGCCTGGATGCGGAAACTGGCGCTGCGGGTGGCCTCGCGGAAGGCCACCTCCGTCACCGGATTGCCGAAGAAATCCAGCCGGTCGATGCGCTCCGCCGCCGCCGGCACCGTGGTCAGCGCCCCGGCGATCAGCTTCTGCGCGCCCGGCACCGTGATCGGCAGCAGCCGCAGCAGGGTGCGGCCAAGCCCCGAGGGCTGGTTGTAGCTGTAGTCGATGCTGGCGGTGATGTCATAGAGCATGGGGCGGCCTCTTTCCCGGCGGAGCGTCCGCGCCCCTTCCTAACCGAAATATGTCTCGGCGATCAGCCCCGAAAGTCCGGCCGTGGCACCGCGCAGTTTCAGTAGCCCGTCTGTCGTCAACTCGTCGGGCGAGAGCACGGCGAGGCCGGTATGCAGCTCCAGCACCCGGCGCGGCAGGGGCGGCATCGGGCCGGCGGCATCGCTGCCCGGCAGCTTGGCGATCTGGCGCTGGATCTCTCCCAGCTGGAAGAACACCGCGCGGGGGTTGCGGTCGTCGAGCGCCAAAAGGTCGATCACCGTGGCGCGGTTGGTGGCGACGGTATAGCGGCGGCGATGGGTCATCAGGCTGTCGCCGACCTCGACCGCCAGATCCAGCGCGCCCTCGGGCGCCTTGGCATCGGCGAAGGTCGCCAGCGTCCAGCACATGGAATTCGCCCGCTCCAGCGCACGGCCCAGGGTCAGGAACCGCCAGCCGGTGAAGCGGTACATGTTCTCGTGCACCAGGCCCGAGAAGCCGGCGATCTGGCGCAGGAACTGGCCAAGCGCGCGGGCGGTATCGTCCCCCGCATGGTCCGGCCCCGGCATCGCGGCGGCAGCGGCGGCGAGGTCGGCCAGCGCCATCCAGCCATCGGTGGAAAAGCGGTCGCGGACCTTGCCGGCGCAGCTGCGGGCATCGTCCACCCGTTCCGCCAGCGCCTCGGCGATCGGCTGCACCGGATCGAAGCCGTGCAGCGCCAGATGCTTGCCCAGGCTTTTCAGCAGCGGTCGGTCGAGCGTGCCGCTTTCCGCCAGCCGCAGATGCCAGGCGCGCAGCAGCCGCACCGCGGTTTCCACCCGTTCCACGTAGCGGCCCAGCCAGTAGAGGTTGTCCGCCGCCCGGCTTGGCAGCACGCCAAGTTCCGACCGCCGGAAGGTTTCGGGCGCTGCGACATTGGTATCGGGCTCCACCGGCTTGTCGGACACGATCCACACATCGGCGACCGAGCCGCCGCGCTGCATGGCGATGGCGCTGGCATCCTTGGTGCGCCCGATCCGGGCATAGCCGCCGGGCATCACCTGCCAGCCGTCCGGCGTGCGCACCACGAAGGCGCGCAGGCTCATCGGCAGCGGGCGCAGGCGGCCCTCGACATAGGCGGGCGTGGTGGAGAGCGTCACTGCCTCTTGCCCCACCAGCGCCGGACCCTCGGCCGCGATCCAGTCAGCGACGGCGGCATGGGCGCCGGGGCGGAAGGCGCGGCCCTGCACGGTGGCGCCATCCGCCTCGAAGGGCAGGCGGTTCGACAGCGCCGGGCCGATCAGCATCCGCTCGGCATTGGCCAGCACATAGGCGCGTTCCGCCGACTGCCCGCACCACCAGGTGGCGATGTTCGGCAGCTTCAGCCGCTCGCCCATCAGCACCTCGCAGATGCGCGGCAGGAAGGCGAGGAAGGCGCGGGTTTCCAGGATGCCAGAGCCAAGCGCGTTGACCATCGCCACCTGCCCGGCGCGCAGAGCCCCGACCATGCCGGGCGTGCCGATGCGGGACGAGCCGTCCAGCTCCAGCGGGTCGGCAAAGCGCGCGTCGAGCCGCCGCCACAGCACCTCGATCGGTTTGAGCCCCGCGACGGTGCGCACCATCACCGCGCCGTCCTGCACCACCAGATCCTCGCCCTCCAGCAGCATGAAGCCAAGGTAGCGGGCGATATAGGTATGCTCGAAATAGGTGTCGTTCATCGGGCCGGGGCTGAGGATGCCGACGCGGGTGCTCTCGTCCTGGCGCAGCCCGTTCATCGCATCGCGGAAGCCGCGGAAGAAGGCGGCGAGGCGGTGGACATTGGCGTTTGCGAAGAAATCGGTGAACACCCGGCTGGTCGCCACCCGGTTTTCCAGCGCGAAGCCGGCACCCGAGGGGGCCTGTGTGCGGTCCCCCAGCACGAACCACGAGCCATCCGGGCTGCGGCCGATCTCGAAGGCGAGGAAATGCAGGAAATGCCCGCCCTTGGGCACCACGCCCACCATCGGGCGCAGCCATTCGGGGTTCTGCGCCACCAGCTGCGCCGGCAGATGCCCGCCCGCCACCAGCGTGTTGGGGCCATAGAGATCGGCCGCGACCTTCTCCAGCAGTTCGGCGCGCTGGATCAGGCCGGCAGAGATGCGGTCCCATTCGGTTTCGTGCACGATCACCGGCACATGGCTCAGCGGCCAGGCGCGTTCGTCCGATCCGCTCTCGGCGTAGAGCCGATAGAACACCCCCGCGTCGCGCAGATACTGGTCGCCGCGGGCAAATCGCGCCGCCACCGTTTCCCGCGACAGCCGGCCCAGATGCTGCACGAAGGGCTGCCAGACCGGGCGCATCTCGCCCTTGGCATCGACCAGCTCATCCGCGACACCCGCATAGCGCTCGTAGCCGCGCAGAAGCGCGGCCACGGGATCAGAGGGCGGCGTGGCAACGCGGCCTGTCATGGGTCAGAGCCCGGCCAGCCGGCGCAGGTCGAGCGTCATCGGGAACTCGGGGTGCGGCACCTCGTCGGCGGGCCAATAGCCCGAGGGCGTGTGCCCGTTCGGCTCGAACCGCGCCAGGCGCCGCGCCTCGGCCTCGTTGCCGTTGACCGGGAAGGTGTCGTAGCTGCGCCCGCCCGGATGGGCGACGTGATAGACGCAGCCGCCAAGCGCATGGCCCGACCAGGTGTCGAACACGTCGAAGGTCAGCGGGGCATGGACCGGCACCACCGGATGCATCGCCGCCGCCGGTTGCCAGGCCTTGAAGCGCACGCCGGCCACCGACACGCCCGCCGTTTCCGTTGCCCGCAGCGGCACCTTGCGCCGGTTGCAGGTGACGGTATAGCGCCCGGGATCGGCGGCCGTCAGCTTGACCTGCATCCGTTCCACCGAACTGTCAGTATAGCGCACCGTACCCCCGATGGCGCCGGTTTCCCCCAGCACATGCCAGGGCTCCAGCGCCTGCCGCAGTTCCAGGTGGACGCCCTCATATTCCGCCTCGCCGCAGAACGGAAAGCGGAACTCGGCCTGCGCCTTGAACCATGCCGGGTCAAGGTCGAAGCCGTGCCGCCGCAGGTCGGCCAGCACATCGAGGAAATCGACCCACAGGTAATGCGGCAGCATGAAGCGGTCGGCGAGTTGCGTGCCCCAGCGGGTCAGCGTGCCCGAGGCCGGCGCCTCCCAGAACCGCGCGATCAGCGCGCGGATCAGCAGTTGCTGCGCAAGGCTCATCTTGGCATTCGGCGGCATCTCGAAGCCGCGGAATTCGACCAGCCCCAGCCGCCCGGTGGGGCCATCGGGCGAGAACAGCTTGTCGATGCAGATCTCGGCGCGGTGGGTGTTGCCGGTGACATCGGTCAGGATGTTGCGCAGCAGCCGGTCGGTCAGCCAGGGCAGCGGCGGTTGCCCCTGCCACGGCGCCGGGATCTGCGCGAGGGCGATTTCGAGCTCATAGAGCGCATCATGCCGCGCCTCGTCGATCCGAGGGGCCTGGCTGGTCGGGCCGATGAACAGGCCCGAGAACAGGTAGGACAGCGAGGGGTGCCGGTTCCAGTGCAGGATCAGGCTGCGCAGCAGGTCGGGCCGGCGCAGGAACGGGCTGTCGTTCGGGGTATTGCCGCCGACCACGACATGGTTGCCGCCGCCGGTGCCGGTATGCTTGCCGTCGATCATGAACTTGTCGGCGCCAAGCCGGCTTTGCTGGGCCTCCTCATACACCGCCTCGGTGGTGGCGACGCAGTCTTCCCAGTTGTGGGCGGGATGGATGTTCACCTCGATCACGCCCGGATCGGGGGCGACGCGGATCACGTTCAGGCGCGGGTCCTGCGGCGGGGCGTAGCCTTCGATATGCACCTTCAGGCCCAGCCGTTTCGCCGCCGCCTCGGCCGCGCGCAACAGGTCGAGGTAATCCTCGATCGACACCACCGGCGGCATGAACACGCACAGCCGCCCGTCGCGCGGTTCGACCGACAGCGCGGTGCGGATGAAGCCGTCCACCTCCATCACTGGGCTGCCCTGCGAGCCTTGCCAGCCCGGACTGCTGGGAATGAAGCTCGACATCGGCTGCGAGCGGCGGTTGGGGTCGACGGGGGTGACGGGCGGCAGCGGCCCGCGCTCCACCGTCGGGTCCATCGGGTTGATATAGGGGTATTGCGAGGCCGGAACCCAGGGCAGCGAGTCGAGCGGCAGGCGGTAGCCGACCGGGCTGTCGCCGGGCACCAGGAACATGTAGCCGCGGCGCAGGCGCCACTTCTCGGTGCGCCAGCGGCGGCCCGAGGCGCGGCCCTGCCAGCTTTGAATCGGCAGCACGAAGCCCGAGGGCTGGGTCAGCCCGCGGTCGAACACCGCGGCGATGCGGTGGCGCTCCTCGGGGTCTTTCAGCTTGCTGTTCTCGGGGGTGACGTTGGGCGGCAGGTTCGCCTCTCTCACCAGCCAGGTCGCGGGGTCTTCATAGGCGGGCAGGATGCACTCCTCCTCCACCTCCAGTTCCGCCGCGATCTCGCGCAGGAATTCCTGTGCCTGCAGCGGCGTGGCGCCGACCTGTGCGCCCTCATCGGCGATCAGCTTGGGGTCCTGCCACACCGGCTGGCCGTCGGCCCGCCAGTAGAGCGAGAAGGTCCATCGCGGCAGGCTTTCGCCGGGATACCACTTGCCCTGCCCGTAATGCAAAAAGCCGCCCGGCGCGAAGCGGGTCCGCAGCCGCCGGATCAGCCGGTCGGCGAACATGCGCTTGGTCGGGCCGACGGCGGCGGTGTTCCATTCGTCCGCCTCGAAATCGTCGATGCTGACGAAAGTCGGTTCGCCGCCCATCGTCAGGCGCACATCGCCCGCCGCCAGATGCTCATCGACCTTGCGGCCAAGGGCATTGAGCGCATCCCAGCTTTCGTCCGAGAAGGGCTTGGTGATGCGCGGATGCTCCGCCACCCGGCTCACCTTCATGTCGAAGCCGAACTCCACCTCGGCAAAGCTGGCAAGGCCGGAAATGGGCGCGGCATTGCTGTAATGCGGGGTCGCGGCCAGCGGGATATGGCTCTCGCCGGTCAGCAGGCCCGAGGTCGGGTCGAGCCCGATCCAGCCCGCGCCCGGCAGGTAGCATTCGACCCAGGCATGCAGGTCGGTGAAATCCACCTCGGTGCCCGAGGGGCCGTCCAGCGCCTTGAGGTCGGGCGCAAGCTGGATCAGGTAGCCCGACACGAAGCGGGCGGCGAGCCCCAGATGCCGCAGCGCATGGACCAGCAGCCAGCTGGAATCGCGGCAGGAGGCGAGCTTCTTGGTCAGCGTCTCCTCGGGCGTCTGCACCCCCGGCTCCATGCGGATCACATAGCCGATCTCGCGCGCGACCTTCGCGTTCAGCCCAACGATGAAATCCACCGTGCGCACCCGCTCGCGCGGCACCCCGTCCAGGAACGCCTGCAACAGCGGGCCGGCGGCATCGGTCTTGCGGTAGATCGACAGATCCTCGCGCAGGTCTTCGGGATAGTCGAACGGCCAGGTTTCGGCCGCCTCCTCGACGAAGAAGTCGAACGGGTTGTAGACCGACATGTCGGCGACAAGATCGACCTCGATCTTGAACTCGGTCACCGGCTCGGGAAACACGAAGCGCGACAGCCAGTTGCCATAGGGGTCCTGCTGGTGGTTCACGAAATGCGGCTGCGGGCCGACGCGCAGCGAATGCGAGATCACCCGGGTGCGGCTGTGCGGCGCCGGGCGCAGGCGGATCACCTGCGGGCCCAGGATCACCGGGCGGTCGTATTTGTAATGGGTCAGGTGGTAGATGCTGGCCTTGATCGACATGGGATCCCGCAACGCTGTTTCGGGGGCAGCGTTGCACGGAAGCGGGGCGGGCTGCCAGCGCCTTTGTCGCGTGCCGGCCGCCCCCCCCCGCCCGCACGGGGCGCGCCTGCGCCAAGGGCCCGGGCGGCAGCGAAATGCCTGCGAAATGGGCAAGCCTGGAGCGATCCGGCGGTTTGCGCCCAAAAACTCCCCCAAAGAACTCCCGCAAAAGAACTCCCGCGGCGCAAGTTGCACCGCGGGAGGGGCCCGGCCAGTGAGTGGCGGCCTGGAGGCGGCGGCCGGGCCGTTCAGGGTCCGTGGTCTGCGATCACGGGTTGACGGTGATCCAGCGCTGACGGGTGGCGGTGTTGCCGGCCGGGCCCTGGCGGGTCACGGTCTTGGCGCCGGTGCCGTCCGAGGCGCTGCGGTCCACCGAGCGGGTGGCGGAATTGTTCGCGCCCGACACGGTCGAGGATTTCGTGCAGTTGGCGCTGCCGTTGCCGCCGCTGCAGTTGGCGGTGGTGGAGCGGTTGTAGGTGTTGCCGTTGCCGGTGGTAACCGTCGCATCACGCGACCGGCCGGTGGCAGGATCATAGCTCGCGCCGCCTTCGACGCTGACGCTGCCGCCGTTCGAGCCGGTCACGCTGCCGTTATAGGTGACGTCGGCGAAGGCAGGGGCCGCGCCGACCGACAGGATCAGCGCGAGGGCGGAGAGAGAGGTACGGATGGTCATGGGAAGTCTCCTTGGGTTGACTTGGTATCGGGGGGGGTGAGGGGGAAACTGCGGGGGCGGCTCAGCGCCCGACGCCGAACAGCTCGCGGGCGGCATCCGCCTTCGAGCGGATTTCCTGGCGGCTGAGCGCGCCATCGCCATTGGCATCGACGGCGGCGAAGGCCTGCATCGTGGTCGAGGCGAACTCGGCCTCGGTCAGCGCCCCGTCGCCATTGGCGTCGAGCCGCTGGAAGCGCATGGCGCTGATCGCCTCGACCTCGGCCATCGAGATCAGGCCGTCGCCATTGGTGTCGATCGCGGCCAGCGCGCGCCCGGCGCCGGCGCCCTGGGCCTGGGCGCCGCCGGCAACGGTCAGCGCCAGCAGGGCGGCGAGGGGCAGAAGGGTGCGTTTCATCGTCGTCTCCATCGTTTGTTCTGCTTCGATGGAGCCAAGATGGCCCCTCACCGTAAGCCGTGGATGAGCGGCACGAAAAGCCTTGTGACGTTTTGTAAACGCCGCGCCATGCCCGCTTCTGGCAACTCAAGGCTGCTGCTATCGTCGCGTGCATGAACATCTCCTCCGCCCCGCAGCACATCGCCATCGTCGAGGACGACCCCGAGCTTCGCGCGCTGACCGCCGCGATGCTGGAGGAAGAGGGCTATGCGGTGACCGAGCTTGAGGATGCCCGCGCGCTGGACGCCTTTCTGCTGCGCCAGGCGCCGGACCTCTTGCTGCTGGACCTGATGCTGCCCGGCGAGGATGGGCTGTCGATCTGCCGCCGCCTTTCGCCGCAGGGGCGGATGCGGATCGTGATGCTGACGGCGCGGGGCACCGATATCGACCGGATCATCGGGCTGGAGCTGGGGGCCGACGACTACTTGCCCAAGCCCTTCAACCCGCGCGAGTTGCTGGCGCGCATCCGCGCCGTGCTGCGCCGCGCCGCCCCCGCCGCCGAGGCCCCGCGCGAGGTGGCCGATTTCCTGCAGTGGCGGCTGGACCTTGCCGCCCACGCGCTGATCGACCGCGAGACGGGGGTGGATGCGGGCCTCTCCTCGGGCGAGTTCGAGCTGCTGGCGCATTTCGTCGCCAATCCGGGCCGGGTGCTCAGCCGCGACCAGCTGCTGGATGCGACGCGCGGCCGCTCGGGCGGGCCGTTCGACCGGGCCATCGACGTGCAGGTGTCCAAGCTGCGGCGCAAGCTGGGCGATGATGCGGGCCTGCCGCAGATCCTCAAGACCGTGCGCGGCGGCGGCTATGTCTTCGCGCCGCCGGTGCGCCGGGGCCGCGCATGAACCGGCTGGGGCTCGCCGGGCGGCTGATCCTGCTGCTGGCGGTCGGGCTCTTCTCGGTGCAGGCGCTGACCGCGGTCGCCTATCTGGCCGACCGGCAAGAGGAGGCGGCGGGGCGGCCGTTCCTGCCCTTCCCCCATCAGATCGAGGCGATGGTGGCGTTGTTCGATGCCGCTGGCCCCGCAGAGCGCGAGTTGCTGCAGCGCGCCTTCACCGACAGCGAGGTGGAGGTGCGCATCGAGTCCGAAGCGCCGCAAAGCGATGCCTCGGCCACCGCGAAGGACCTGGCGCTGCCGAGCATGACCGAGGCCTTGCGCGACTATTCAGCCGTGCTCGGGGCGCGTGGGTTGCAGGTGGCGATCCCGGCGCCAGAGGCGGCAGGCCCCCTGCCCCGGCTGCGTGCGGTCCTGAACCCCGGCCGGGTGCGCATCGCGGTCGCGCTTGGCGATGGTAGCTGGCTGGTGGTGCAGCGCCAGCGCGTGGCCGGGCTGGCGCTGGCCGGGCTGCCGCTTGGCATGGTCTCGGCGATCCTCGGCTTTGGCGTCGCCGGGCTGGCGATGCTGGCGGTCTGGCGCGAGACGCGGCCGCTGCGGCGGCTCAGCGCGGCGGCCACCGCCTTCGGGCGCAGCCTGCGGCCGGTGCCGATGGCGCCCGCGGGCGCGCCCGACCTGCGCGGGCTGATCGAGGCGTTCAACGGGATGCAGGCCCGCATCGCCCGGCTGGACCGCAGCCGCACCGACATGATCGCGGCCTTTGCCCATGACGTGCGCACGCCGCTGACCCGGCTGCGCCTGCGGCTGCGCAAGCTGGACCCGGGCCTGCAGGATGCCGCCGGGCGGGATATCGACGAGATCGCGCGCGTGTCCGACGAGGCCTTCCGCTTTGCCGCCGCCGACCTTGCCGCGCTGGACCGGCAGGTGGACCTGCGGGCGTTGCTGGCGGATCTGGCGGCCGAGGCGGGGATCGCGCTGCAGGCGGGGCCCGGCCGCACCGTGCTGACCGGCAACCCCGAGCTGCTGCGCCGCGCCTTCGCCAATCTGATCGGCAATGCGCTGCAATATGCCGGCAGCTGCCGGCTGGCCCTGCTGCCTTCGCCGCAGCTGCTGACCGTGACGGTCGAGGATGACGGCCCCGGCATCCCGCCCGAAGACCGCGCCCGGCTGCTGGAGCCCTTCGAGCGCGGCGAGGCCTCGCGCAATCGCGCCACCGGCGGCAGCGGGCTTGGCCTGGCGCTGGCGGCGCGGATCGTGCTGCGCCATGGCGGCACGCTGGAGCTTGGCGACGCGCTCTCGGGTGGGCTGCGGGTGACGGTGCGGCTGCCGGTGGATCACGCGGCCTGAGGCTCGATCCGCCGCACCACCAGCCAGCTTGCCGCCGCCATCACCCCCGCCGTGGCAAGGCACAGCGGCAGCCCGCCGAGCTGATAGCTGACGCCGGACAGCAGCGTGCCGGTCAGCCGCCCGGCAGCATTGGCCATGTAGTAGAAGCCGACATCCATCGTCACCCGCTCTGCGCTGGTGAAGGCGAGGATCAGGTAGGAATGCACCGAGGAGTTGATGGCGAAGACGAAGCCGAAGGCCAGCAGCCCCGCGATCAGCACGGCGGTCAGCGCGGTGCTTGGCCCGTCCGCCAGCAGCGCCGCGCCCGCCAGCGCGAAGGGGATCACCGTCAGGATGGCGACCCAGCGGGCGGCGATGCGGGTGATCTCGCCCGCCGGGCGGCCCGCGGCGCGCACGATCTTCGGCGCCGCGGCCTGCACCGCGCCATAGCAGATGATCCAGGCCGCCATGAAACCGCCGATCACGAAGAACGCCGCCCGCGCGCCCGCTGGCGTGCCATCCGACAGCACCGACTGGAAATAGACCGGGATGCCCACGACGAACCACACGTCTCGCGCCCCGAACAGGAACATCCGCGCGCCCGACAGCAGGTTGATGCGCCGGTCGCCCGAGAAGATCTGCCGCAGCTTGGTGCCCTTCTTGCCCTTGGGCAGGCCAGACGGCATGAACAGCGCCACCGCCAGCAAGATCACCGCCAGCACGCCCGCCATGCCCCAGACCGCGGCCTGGAACCCCGCCAGCGCCAGCAGCGCCGCGCCCAGGAAGAAGCCCGCGCCCTTGACCGCGTTCTTGGACCCGGTCAGCACCGCCACCCAGCGGAAGAGGGTGCCATCCCCCTCGGGCGCCAGCACCTTGACCGCGCTTTTCGACGACATCTTCGCCAGATCCTTGGCCACCCCCGACGCGCCCTGCACCGCCATCACGAAGGCGACCGAGGCGCCGACGGTCCATGAAGGGTCCAGCTGCGCCAACGCCGCCAGCGCCGCGATCTGCAACCCCAGCCCCGCATAAAGCGTCGAGGTCAGCCCGAACCGCGCCGCGATCCAGCCCGCCGACATGTTGGTGACGATCCCCGCCAGTTCATACAGCAGGAACAGGTAGGCCAGCTGGATCGGGGTGAAGCCAAGCGCGTTGAAATGCAGCAGCACCAGCATCCGAAGCGCGCCATCCGACAGCATGAACGCCCAATAGGCCGCGGTGACGGCGGCATAGGCCGCCAGCCCCTCGGGCCGGGCGGTCGCGGGCGCGGTCACGCCGCCACCATCAGCGCGACATCGGCGAGCCGGCAGCAATAACCCCATTCATTGTCATACCAGGCATAGACCTTCAGCTGGGTGCCGTTGATCACCATGGTGGACAGCCCGTCCACGATCGCCGAGCGCGGATCGTCGGTATAGTCCGAGGAGACCAGCGGCCGGTCCTCATAGCCGAGGATGCCTGCCAGCGGCCCCTCGGCGGCGGCCTTGAACAGGCCGTTCACTTCTTCCACCGTCACCGCCCGGCTCATCTCGAACACGCAATCGGTCAGCGAGGCGTTCAGCAGCGGCACCCGCACCGCATGACCGTTCAGCCGGCCCGCAAGCTCGGGATAGATCAGGTTGATGGCGGTGGCAGACCCCGTGGTGGTGGGGATCAGGTTCGCCAGCGCCGACCGCGCGCGCCGCAGGTCCTTGGCCGGGCGGTCCACCATCGTCTGGGTGTTGGTCACGTCATGGATCGTGGTGATGGAGCCATGCGAGATGCCGATCGCCTCATGGATCACCTCCACCACCGGGGCGAGGCAGTTGGTGGTGCAGCTTGCCGCCGTCACCAGATGGTGCTGCGCGGGGTCGTAGAGATCATGGTTCACCCCATAGACGATGTTCAGCGCGCCGCCGTCCTTGACCGGGGCCGAGACGACGACCTTCTTCACCCCCGCCGCGTAATAAGGCGCCACCTTCTCGCCGGTCTTGAAGATGCCGGTGCAGTCGATGACCAGTTCCACCCCCATCTCGGCCAGCGGCAGATCCTCGATGCGCTTGGCGCCGGTCAGCCGCATCGGCTGGCCATCCACGATCAGGCCGCCCGCGTCATGGCTGATCGGCACCGGCCAGCGGCGGTGGATGCTGTCGAATTCCAGCAGCAGCGCGTGGTCGGCGGGGCTGCCGACCGGATCGTTCAGCAGCACGATGCGCCCCGCATGGCCCATGTCCACCAGCCGGCGCAGCACCAGTTTTCCCATCCGTCCAAGGCCGTTGATCGCGATCTTCATGGCTGTGTCCCCTCATCTTGCGCGAACCAGCCGCGCGTCCTGTTGGCAAAGGCCACCAGCGACAGCATCACCGGCACTTCGACCAGCACGCCCACCACCGTGGCCAGGGCCGCACCGGAGCCAAGCCCGAACAGGCTGATGGCGACGGCGACGGCCAGTTCAAAGAAATTCGACGTGCCGATCAACGCGCAGGGCGCCGCCACGTCGAAGCGCACCCGCAGCGCCCGGGCGGCAAGGTAGGCGATGGCGAAGATGCCATAGGATTGTATCAGCAAGGGCACGGCGATCAGCCCGATCACCAGCGGGTCCGCCAGAATCTGCTGCGCCTGAAAGCCGAAGAGCAGCACCACCGTCGCCAGCAGCCCAATCACCGAGGCCGGGCGCATCTTGTCGCGGAACGCCTCCACCGCCGGCACGCCGCCCGCCCGCATCCGCGCGCTGCGCAGCCAGAGGCCCGCCAGCAGCGGCAGCACGACATAAAGCGCGACCGACAGCAGCAGCGTGGACCAGGGCACCACGATATCGGTGACCCCCAGAAGCAGCGCGACGATGGGCGCGAAGGCCACGATCATGATCAGGTCGTTCACGCCCACCTGCACCAGCGTGTAGGTCGCGTCGCCGCGCACGAGGTTGGACCAGACGAACACCATCGCCGTGCAGGGCGCAGCCCCCAGCAGGATCAGACCGGCGATATAGCCGTCGGCCGCCTCCGCCGGGATCAGCCCGGCAAAAAGGTAGCGGAAGAACAGCACCCCAAGCGCCGCCATGGTGAAGGGCTTGATCAGCCAGTTCACCACCAGCGTGATCAGAAGGCCCCGCGGCTCTTGCCCGATCTTGGCGACCGCGGCGAAATCGACGCCGACCATCATCGGCAACACCATGGCCCAGATCAGCACCGCCACCGGCAGGTTGACATGGGCGATCTCTGCCGCAGCGAGCGCGGCAAAAAGGCCGGGAACCAGCAGGCCCAGGGCGATCCCCGCCGCGATAGCGAGGGCGACCCAGAGCGACAACAGCCGCTCGAAGGTGCCAAGGCCGGTCGCGGCGGGGCGGGATGCGTCCTTTATGCTCATGCGTCCCGGCCGATATCGTCCAGCTTGCGCTGCAGCGCGACCTTTTCCAGCTCGGCGATCTGCAGCGCCGCAAAGGCGATGATCCGGCGGCGCAGCTCGGCATAGGCGCGCGAGAAGGCCAGCGCCTTTTCGGCATCGGTGCCGGTGGCCTTCACCGGGTCGGCCACGCCCCAATGCGCGGTGATCGGCTGGCCCGGCCAGGGCGGGCATTCCTCGTTCGCGGCGGCGTCGCAGACGGTGAAGACGAAATCCATCACCGGCGAGCCTTCGGCCTGGAACTCGCTGAGATGCTTGGAGCGCATCTGCGACACGTCATGCCCGGCCCGTTCCAGCACTTCGAGCGCGAAGGGGTTGAGTTCGGAATGGGGCTTGGTGCCAGCGGAGAAGGCGTTGAAGCGGCCCTTGCCCAGATCGCGCAGCAGCGCCTCGGCAAAGATCGACCGGGCGGAGTTGCCCGAGCAGATGAAGAGTGCGTTGTAAACCCGGTCTTCCATTCGTTCCTCCAACGAAGCCCCGACGCGGAAGGCGTCAGGTGCGCAAAGATCTGGCCGGCCGCGGCAGCAGTCGGCGTAAAGGTAGTCGATCAGCCCGCCGATGCCCGGCAGGTTGGCGGTGTAGGTGATCGCCCTGCCCTGCCGCTGGGCGGCGATCAGGCCAGCCCCCTCCAGCGCCGAGAGATAGGCCGACAGCGTGTTGGGCTTCATCCCCAGCGCCTCGGCAATCTCTGTGGGCCGCGCCCCTTGCGGCATCCGCCGCATCAGCAGGCGCAGCACCGACAGGCGGCCTTCGTGACCGAGGACAGCGAGCGATTCGGAGGCGGCTTTTATTTCCATAATTCGTGAATAATGGAACCGTAGCCGAAAGGCATGTGAAATTCGGCAAATGCCTGTGAATTTTTGATGACAGAGGCTGCGGGCCGGCCGCCTTCCCTTCGCCATCCCCAGCAGGCAAGACTGGCGCGGACCAACCCGGAGGGACCCCTATGCGCTTCTTGGATCTGAGCTCGTGGCAGGGCGTGCTGACCTCGCTGCTGGGGCTGGCGGTCTTCGCGCTGATCGGGGTGGGCATCAGGGTGCTGATGATGCTGACCCTCCAGCAGCGCCAGCAGCGGATGAACCGGCAGATCAACGAGCGGCTGAAGACGCTGATCGCCGCCTATCGCACGCTTGGCGGGTCGTTCACCGGGCAGCTGACGGTCAACCCCCTGCACCTGCGCGACCTGCGCCAGCCGGCGGCAGAGGCAAGCGCGCCGCCGGCCGATCCGGCGGTGCCGGGCGACCGTCCGCGCCGCATCCGCGATGCGGTGGAGGCGGCGCTGTCCGACATCCTGCTGCTGGGAACCGAGGAGCATGTGCGCCTTGCCGCGCAGGCCGCCAGCGACATGGCGGCGGGGCGGCCGATCCACACCGCCGAACTGGTGATCTCGCTGCGCGCCTATATCCGCCGCGCGCTCGATCTGGAACCGATCCCCGAAGGGGCGACGATCCCGCTGCAGGGCCCGACCCGCCCGGCAGCCGGCGGCGCCCGCGGCGGCCGCGACAAGGCCGGCGGTGGTGGAGGCGGTGGTGGAGGCGGTGGCGGCATGGGAGGCGGCGGCGGGATGGGCATGGGCATGGGCGGCGCGCGCAGCGACGACACCGCCCCGGGCGGCTGAGCCCACCCCCGCTGAGCCCACCCCCCAGGACATTGCGCCAGCACAACGAGCGCTCCTTCGCGGCGGCCTAGACCAAGGCCGAAACGCACAGCTTGCCGAAGGAGAGACAGATGTTCACCCGCCGCGCCGCACTCATGGGGGCCGCCCTCGTTGCCGCCTCGCCCTACCTGATCAGCTCTGCCGGCGCCGAGGAGGTGATGGACACCTCTGCCGCCGCCCCGGTGGACCTGTCCTCGCTGCCCCGCCGCAAGGTCAAGCTGCTGGCGCCGCCCCATGTGCACGCGCATGAACAGGTGGCGACGACCGGGCCCGAGATCGTCGAGTTCGAGATGAAGATCATCGAGAAGGAGCTGCAGGTCGACGAAGACGCCTGGATCCAGGCGATGACCTTCAACGGCTCGGTTCCCGGCCCGATGATGGTGGTCCACGAGGGCGACTATGTCGAGTTGACGCTGTTCAACCCGCCCGAGAACATGATGCAGCACAATATCGACTTCCACGCCGCCACCGGCGCGCTTGGCGGTGGGTCGCTGACGCTGGTCAACCCCGGCGAAAAGGCGGTGCTGCGCTTCAAGGCCACGCGTCCGGGCACCTTTGTCTATCACTGCGCGCCGGGCGGTCCGATGATCCCCTGGCATGTGGTCTCGGGCATGTCGGGCTGCATCATGGTGCTGCCGCGCGAAGGCCTGAAGGACCATATGGGCAAGCCGGTCAGCTATGACCGCATCTACTATGTCGGCGAGAACGACTTCTACATCCCGCGCGGGCCGGACGGCACCTACATGCGCTTTGCCGATGCCGGCGAGAGCTATGCCGACACGCTCGCGGTAATGAACAGGCTGATCCCGTCGCATGTGGTGTTCAACGGCAAGGTCGGCGCGCTGACCGGCGAAGGCGCCTTGACGGCAGAGCAGGGCGAGACGGTGCTCTTCGTGCACAGCCAGGCCAACCGCGACAGCCGCCCGCACCTGATCGGCGGCCATGGCGACCTGGTCTGGGAGAGCGGCAAGTTCAACAACCCGCCGGAACGCGATCTGGAAACCTGGTTCATCCGCGGCGGCTCGGCCGGCGCGGCGCTCTATACCTTCCTGCAGCCCGGCGTCTATGCCTACGTGAACCACAACCTGATCGAGGCGGTGAACCTTGGCGCCACGGCGCATGTGATCGTCGGCGGCGAGTGGAACAACGACCTGATGGAACAGGTGGTGGCGCCGGTCGAGTATGACGTCGCCCACGAGGGCCGCACCGCGCTGCCGTAAGGCGCCGCGCCGGGCGGGGCGGCCTGTTGCGGGCCGCCCCGCATCTTCTTCCCAAAAGCAGAGGCTGCGATGAAACGCCGTGTTCTTCCCGGCCTGCTGGCCGTGCTCGCGCTTGGCGGCCTGGCGGTGGCGATGGCCCCGCCACGGGCGCCGTCTGTCGCGCTGCCGCAAACCATCCGCATCGCCGCCGGCCCGCAGGACTACCGCCCCGCGGGCGAGTTCCGCCAGGGCACCCGCCTTGTCGATGCGCCGGTGGAGCAGCGGACGGTCCCGGCGCTCGAAGTGATGAAATACCACGTGTCCGAGGCCGATTATGCCCGCTGCGTCGCGGACAGGGACTGCCCGCCGCTGCCGGTCAGCGGCCAGCCGGGGATGGCGCAGACCAATATCAACCACGCCGACGCCACCGCCTATGCCGCCTGGCTCTCGGCCCGCAGCGGCGTGGCGTGGCGGCTGCCGACCGATGCCGAATGGCTGCGCGCGGCGGGCGAGCGGGGCTTCGACGACGGCTTTGCCGAGGATGCCAACGGCTCCGACCCCTCGCGCCGCTGGATTGCCAGCTACCTGCGCGAGGTGGAGCTGCGCGGCGAGGCCGACCTTTCGCCGCATCCGCAGGGGCATTTTGGCGAGAACGGGCACGGCGTGGCCGATATCGCCGGCAATATCTGGGAATGGACGGAAACCTGCTTCCAGAACGGCACCCTGACCGAGGACGGGCAGGCCATCGCCACCCGCGCCGACTATTGCGGCGTGCGCGCCGTGCAGGGCAAGCACCGCGCCTTCGTGATCGACTTCATCCGCGACGCAAGGTCGGGCGGCTGCGCCGCCGGCGTGCCGCCCGACTATCTGGGCCTGCGGCTGGTGCGCGAGGCCGGGTGAACCGCCAATGCCTTGACGCAGGCTCCGAATCCTCCCCCTGATAACGTGACATCTCGCGCGTCGATTGCGCCCTTGCCAGGAGGATGCAGTGACCGATCCCGCGCAGGCCACGGGCAGCCCCCGCTTCACGCAGGTCAGCCCGATCCTGCGCAGCTTCGACGAGCGCAAGGCGCGGGAGTTCTACTGCGATTTCCTTGGCTTCACCGTCACCTTCGAGCATCGCTTCGCGCCGGACCTGCCGCTTTACCTCGGCATCGAACGGGCGGGACTGGTGCTGCACCTGTCCGAGCATCACGGCGATGCCAGCCCGGGCGCCACGATCTTCGTGAAGACGGCGGGGATAGAGGCCTTTCACAGGGAACTTGCCGACAAGCGCTATGCCTACGGCCGCCCGGGGCTGGTCTCGCTGCCCTGGGGGCTGCAGATGGAGGTGCATGATCCCTTCGGCAACCGCATCCGGTTTTGCCAGCAGGACTGAGCCGGACATGCAAACGCCCCCCGGATACCGGGGGGCGTGCTGCTTGATCTGGCCTTACTCGACCAGCGCGAACAGCGGCTCGAACCGGGTCTTGGCCTTGCCCTTCTGCACAACAGCCGCCGCCGCCTCGAGGTTGACCGGCGCGCCGGCCTGGATCAGCGCCACCATGCCCATGGCGTAATGGGGCGTGCATTTCACGCCATAAAGGCCCTCGGCGCCGATGGTCAGCACGTAATCCTCGCCCATCTTGCTTTTGAACGCCTCGACACCCTCGGGCAGCATGTCCTTGATGTTTTCCGCATTGTGGCCCTTGTCGGTCGAGATGAAGGTGACAGTATCGCCCACATCGACCTTCACGAAGGCCGGCTCGAAGACCATCGCGCCCTCGGTGCCCTTGTTCAGCATCAGCACATCGACATTGGCGGCATGGGCAGCGGGGGCCAGCAGCAGGGCGGCAAGGCTGGCGGCGAGGGTGGCGGTGATCAGCTTCGGGAACATTGTGCGTCCTTTCCGGGGATGGCAGATTGGTGTTGCCCCGGTTCTAGGCTAAGGTCGCGCGCGGCTCGTTGTGCTGCCACAACATCCCGGAGACTGCGTTTGCCCAAGCTCGACGAAAGCCTGCTGACCGGACTGCCGCCGTTCCGCAAGCTCGCCCGCCCGCAGATCCGCGAGATCCTGGATGCCGCGCAGGCGCTGCGCTTCGATGCCGGGATGCCGGTATTCAGCGAGGGGATGCCGGTGGACCGCTTCTTCCTGCTGCTCGACGGGCATATCCGGGTGATCCGCACCACGGCCGGGGGCGAGCAGATCATCGCGCTGCATATCGCGCCCGGGCAGCTGTTCGGCATCGGCGCGGCACTGGGGCACAAGGCCTATCCGGCGACCGCGATGACGGCCGATGACTGCGTGGTGCTGGCCTGGCCCAACCGGCTCTGGGCCGAGTTCACCGCCCGCCATGACGGCTTTGCCACCGAGACCTACAAGGTCGTCGGCGCCCGTGTCGGCGAGATGAACAACCGCATCGTCGAGATGGCGACGCAGCAGGTGGAACAGCGCATCGCAAACGCGGTGCTGCGGCTGGTCACCCAGATGGGCCGCAAGGTCGAGGGCGGGATCGAGATCGGCATCCCCATCACCCGGCAGAACATCTCGGAAATGACCGGCACCACGCTGCACACCGTCAGCCGGCTGCTCAGCGCCTGGGAGCGGGACGGGATCGTGATGTCGGAACGGCGCAAGATCACCGTGACTGCGCCGCACAGGCTGGTGCTGCTCAGCGGGGCCGAGGGCTAGCGGGTGGGCTGGCGGCGGTAGTCGGCGGCCGAGGTCTTCAGCACTTTGCCCTCGGCATCGACGGTCAGCCGCAGACGGCGGGTGGCGGAAAAGAAGGTCAGGCGGAAGCGCCCGGCATCCTCGCCCATCCCCGTCTCGCACTGGCTGGTGACGGCGCCGCTGCGCAGGGCGGCGCGCAGCGCCTCGGGCTCCAGCTGCAGGGCCTTGGCGACCAGCGCCGCATCGACCTCGATCCTGCCGCCGTCAAAGCTGATCGCGCCCATCCCTGCCCTCGCTTTCCTGCTTCCAATCTAGGGGCGCCGCGGCCGGGGGCAATGCCTACCGCCCGCCCGGCACCCGCCGCGCAGGGTTGGGCTGCGTCAGGATCGGCGCGAACCGCCACAGGAACAGGCCGAACCCCAGCACCCACAGCGCCGCCGCGGCCCAGAGGCCCTCGCTCGTCGGCACCGCCACCCGCAGCACCGCCGCCAGCGCCACGCAGGCAAACCCCAGCGTCAGCGCCCGCCCCGCCACCAACTCGCGCCCGGTATGGCCAAGCGAGGCGCGGATCATCACCGCCAGCGTCATGCCGCCAATCCCGCCGATCCCCAGCAGATGCAGCCCCGTCACCGCCGGCCAGACCCCGAGCGCGGCCAGCCCGAGCGCGCCGAGCCCGGCCGGGATGAAGGCGAAGGCCAGGTGCAGCATCGCCAGCAAGGGCGAGCGCCAGACCCGCAGCCCGCGCCACCGCGCCAGCCGCACGGCCTGCAAGGCGCCGGCCAGCAGCAGCCCCGCTCCCGCCGGGCGCGACTCGGGCAGCGCCACCCAGGCCAGCAGCGACGCCAGCGTCACCGCAAGGCACAGCGCATCGAAGCGCCCGAACGGCACCGGCAGCGGGCCCGGCCCCTGCTTGGCCAGCCAGTTGCGGGTAAAGCTGGGAATGATCCGCCCGCCGATCAGCGAGATCAGCAGCGCGACCATCGCAAAGCCAAGCCGGCGGCCGATCTCGGCGCTGCCCTGCATGTGCGCCTCCAGATGGAAGGTGATGTTGGCGGCCAGATAGGCCAGCACCGGCAGCACCACCATCAGGTTGCGCCAGTTCCGCCCCGCCACGATCTCGGTCACCACCATCGCGCCGATGGCCGCGAGGAAGGCGCAGTCCACGGCCATCACTGCCAGCGGCCAGGGCACGAAAGCCACCGCCAGCCGCCCGAGGACCCACAGCGCCGCCAGCGCGATCAGCGGCCAGCCGCGCGTCGGCATCCGCCCGGTCCAGTTCGGGATCGCGGTGAACAGGAACCCGGCGATCACGGCCGAGGTATAGCCGAACAGCATCTCATGGATATGCCAGTCCATCGGGCTGAACGGGCCCGACAGCGTCACCTGCCCCGACCACACCGCCATCCACAGCGGCAGGGCCAGCACCGCGAACAGGCCTGCGGCCAGGAACAGCGGCCGGAACCCGTAGCTGAACAGCGCGGGGCCCCCGTAAGGCGGGCGGGTGGGGGTGTGCATGTCGGGTGCCTTGCATGGGAGGGCGCGGATCGGACAGCCGCTGAGACAGGCTGCAACAGCCCGTCCGATGGCCCTGCCGGTGCGCAGCCGCGATCAGTTGCATCATTCTTGGGCGATCCGTGCCATAATGAGGCCACGAGCGACGTTGTGCTTGCTCAACCTCCGGAGAGTGCCATGCGACTTTTCGACGAGCGCCAGCTGGCGCGCGCGCCCCCCTTCTGCCGCCTTGACCAAAGCCAGTTGCGCCGGGTGCGAGACCTTGCGCGCCTGGACACTGCCGCCATCGGCACCGTTGTCTTCGACGAGGGCCAGCCCGCGCTGCGCTTCCACCTGATCCTGTCGGGCCATGTCAGGCTGGTGCGGCTGACGGCCGAGGGCGAGCAAATCATCGTGCTGCATGTGCCGGCGGGGCAGTTGTTCGGGCTCGGCGCCCCGCTTGGCCGGGCCACCCGCCAGGAAACCGCCATCACCGCCGATGACTGCCAGCTGCTGTCATGGCCCACGGCGCTCTGGCAGGTATTTTCCGACACTTGCCCGGGCTTTGCCACCGAGACGATGCGCGCGCTCGGCGCCCGGGCCGACGAGATGAGCAGCCGCATCGTCGAGCTGTCCACCAAGCTGGTGGAACAGAGGATCGCCTGCGCCATGCTGCGGATGATCGGCCAATCGGGCCGCAAGGTCGCCGGCGGCATCGAGATCGGCTTTCCGATTTCGCGCCAGAACATCGCCGACATGACCGGCACCACCTTGCACACCGTCAGCCGCGTGCTCAGCGCATGGGAAAAGCAGGGGCTGATCATCAGCGCGCGTTGCCACATCGTGGTGACGAAGCCGCACCAGTTGGTGATGATCGGCAGCGGCGCCGCCCGCCCCGATCAGCCCGCCACTGCCGCGCGCAGATCGGCGCGAAAGGCGGCCTCGTCCAGCCCGTATTCGGCGCAGGCGTCGATCACCGTGTGAAACGGCGCGATCGGGCAGCCGAAGCACAGCATCTTGCGTGACAGGAACACCGGCGCCGATTGCGGCCAGCGGTCGAACAACAGCCGCAGCGACAGGTCGGGATCCTCGAATCTGGGGCCGCGCATGGTGCCTCCGCCGCGGCCGATGGGGCCGTGCCGCACCCTTGCCCCAGCAGCGGGCTTCGTCGTTGCGCTGGCACAACGTCGCCCCCCGCGGCGCGGGCTAGACCGGGCCGATCCGCAACAATCGCCAGGACGACGCCATGTCAGAGATCCTCACGAAGTCACGGGCCAGGAACATATTTTACGGCGGCTCGCTGTTCTTCATCGTCGTGTTCATCGCCATGACATGCCATTCCCACCGCTATGTGGTGAACGTCTCCACCGCCGGAATGCCGCTGTCGCCCGAGGTGATCCTCGGCAAGCATGTCTGGGAGCGGCACAGCTGCATCAACTGCCACACCCTGCATGGCGAGGGCGCCTATTTCGCGCCCGAGCTTGGCAACGTGATGACCCGCTGGGGCGTGCAGGACGATCCGCAATCCGCGTTCGAGACGCTGGATGGCTGGATGGCCGCGCAGCCGAGCGGCATCGAGGGGCGCCGGCAGATGCCGTTCTTCGAGATCACCCCCGAGGAAATGCGCGGCCTGGCCGAGTTCCTGCGCTGGGCCGATCAGACCGACACCCAAGGCTGGCCGCCAACGGATGCGGGCTAGGAGAGAGCACATGAAATACCAATCGCAAAAGGTCGCCTACGCCTACTTCCTGGTGGCGATGGGGCTGTTCGGCATCCAGGTGCTTGGCGGGCTGCTGGCCGGCTGGGTCTATGTCTGGCCCAACACCCTGTCCGAGCTGCTGCCCTTCAACATCATCCGCATGATCCATACCAATGCGCTGATCGTCTGGCTGCTGCTGGGCTTCTTCGGCGCCGCCTATTTCCTTGTGCCCGAAGAGTCCGAGCGCGAGATCTGGTCGGTCAAGCTGGCCTATCTGCAGCTGATCATCCTTGTGGTCGGCACGCTTGGCGCTGTCGGCAGCTACCTGATGGGCATCCATGGCGGGCGCGAGTTCCTCGAACAGCCGCTCTGGGTCAAGTGCGGCATCCTCGTGGCCGCGGTGATCTTCCTGATCAACATCTCGATGACGGTGCTGGCAGGGCGCAAGACCGCGATCACCGGCGTGCTGCTGACCGGGCTGTGGCTGCTGTCGCTGCTGTGGATCTTTGCCTTCATCAACCCCGACAACCTCAGCCTTGACAAGATGTACTGGTGGTTCGTCGTGCACCTCTGGGTCGAGGGCACGTGGGAGCTGGTGATGGCCGCGATCCTGGCCTTCCTGATGCTGAAGCTGACGGGGGTGGACCGCGAGGTGGTGGAGAAATGGCTCTATGTCATCGTCGCCACCGCGCTGTTTTCCGGCATCCTCGGCACCGGCCACCATTTCTACTGGATCGGCCTGCCGGGCTACTGGCAGTGGACCGGCTCGATCTTCTCGGCCTTCGAGGTGGTGCCGTTCTTCGCCATGATGTCCTTTGCCTTCATCATGGTCTGGAAGGGCCGCCGCAACCATCCCAACAAGGCAGCGCTTCTGTGGGCGCTTGGGTCCGCGACGGTGGCGTTCTTCGGGGCGGGCGTCTGGGGCTTCCTGCACACCTTCCACGGCGTGAACTTCTACACCCACGGCACCCAGATCACCGCGGCGCACGGCCACCTTGCCTTCTACGGTGCCTATGTGGCGATGAACCTTGCGATCATCACCTACGCCATGCCGCTGCTGCGGGGCCGTGCGCCCTACAATCAGGTGCTGAACATGGTCTCGTTCTGGCTGATGACCGGCGGCATGGCGTTCATGACCTTTGTCCTCACCTTTGCCGGCACGATCCAGACCCATATGCAGCGCATCGTCGGAGACTATTACATGGATGTGCAGGACCAGCTGGCCCTGTTCTACATGATGCGCCTTGGCGCGGGCGTCTGCGTGGTGCTGGGGGCGCTGCTGTTCATCCACAGCCAGGTGGTCGTGCGGCGTGAGGTGATTGCGCCGAACACCATGCCGAAAGCCGGGGGAGAGGCCGCATGAACGCGCTTTCGCCCGAGATCAGCGCACAGGCGCCCTATTACCGCCCCGTTGCGCAGGAATGCGCGCTGTTCGAGGCGGCCCATGCCAAGGGTCTTCCCCTTCTGTTGAAGGGGCCGACCGGCTGCGGCAAGACCCGCTTCGTGGAGCATATGGCGGCGCGGCTTGGCCGCCCGCTCTATACCGTCGCCTGCCATGACGACCTGTCCGCCGCCGACCTGATCGGCCGCTACCTGCTGCGTGGCGGCGAGACGGAATGGGTGGATGGCCCCTTGACCCGCGCCGTGCGGGAAGGGGCGATCTGCTACCTCGATGAGGTGATCGAGGCGCGCAAGGACGTGACGGTGGTGCTGCACCCGCTGACCGACAACCGCCGCACCCTGATGATCGACCGGACGGGCGAGGAGCTGGTGGCCCCGCCCGGCTTCATGCTGGTGGCCAGCTACAACCCCGGCTACCAGAACATCCTCAAGCGCCTGAAGCCCTCGACCCGGCAGCGGTTCCTGTCGATCACCTTCGGCTTCCCCGATCCGGCGACCGAGGTGGCGGTGGTGGCGCGCGAAAGCGGGCTGGATGCCGCCCGCGTGGCGCCGCTGGTGCGGCTGGCGGGGATGATCCGCGCGCTGTCGGGCATGGATCTGGAGGAGGGCGTATCGACCCGCCTGCTGATCTATGCAGCCAGCCTGATCGCGGCGGGGATGCCGCTGGAACGGGCCTTGCAGGCCGCCGTGGTGGAACCGCTGACCGACGAGCCCGACGTGGCGCAGGCGCTGCGCGACCTCATCGCCAGCGTCTACGGGTAGCGCCATGGCCCTGCACCCGATGGACCTGATGGAGCCCGAGGAGACCATGGGCAACCTCTGGCACGGGCTTGCGCAGCGGCTGGCGCCGCTGGCGGGGCATGAGGGCAGCGCGGTGACGCTGGATTCGGTGCGCCCCAGCGTGACGCTGCTGTTCCGCGCCCTTGGTGGCAAGCCGGGGGTGGAGGTGGCGGCAAGCCCCGCCACCGCCTCGCGCCACCGCCGCGGGATCGGGGCGCATCTGGCCGAGGCGCGGGTGCTGGAACATGTCGCCCGCTTCGACGGCGCCAGCCTGCGCCTGCCGCCGGTGATGGACGCCTTCCCGGACGCGGCGCTGAACCGCGCCGCCTATCTGTGGCTCGGCGCCCTCGCGGCGCTGGCAGAGCCTGCTGCCGCGCCCGCCGATCCGCTTGCCGCCGACCTTGCGCATCTGGCGGCGATGCACCGCGCCACGGCCCGGGTGCTGCTGCTCTGCCCCGGGCTGCGCGCCCCCCATGCCGCGATGCGCGTGCATCTGGCCGCTGCGCCCCTTTCCGCCGCCTCTCCCGCCGAACGCCGCGTGGCCGATCTCGCGCGCGCTGTGCTGGCGGGCGAGGCGCTGCCGCCCCAGGACACCGCCCCCGCGCCCCGCGGCTATGCCCCGCTCGCGCCGCTGCCGATCTGGCTGCGGCTGGACGCACCCGGCGCCGGGGCCAGCGCCGCGCCCGATGGCGATGCGATCACCGCGCCGCCCGGCCTCGCCTCTGCCACCCGCAAGCAGGCGATGCGCGAGGATAACGAGCAGGCCAACCGCACCGACAGCTTCATCATGCACCGCTTTGAATCGATCCTGTCCTGGGTCGAGAGCATGGGCCTGAACCGCGCCACCGACGATGACGATCTGGAAAACGCCCAGAAGGCGGCCGAGGATCAGGACCACATCGCCCTGACCCGCCACCACAAGCGCGCCGCGACCCGCCTGCGCCTGCATCTCGACCTTGCACCGCAGGATGCCGAGCATGAGCGGCTGGCGGACCGCTTCACCTATCCCGAATGGAACCACCGCGCCCGCGCTTACATGCCGGACCACACCCGCGTGCTGGAGGCCGAGGCGAGCCCCGGCGAGAGCTTCGCCCCCGACCCGCGGCTGATGGCCCGCGTGCGCCAGCAGTTCCAGGCGCTGCACCCGCGCCGCATCCTGATGCCGCGGCGGGTGGACGGGGCAGAGCTGGACCTTGACGCGCTGATCGCCGCCCGCGTCTCGTTGCGCGCCAGCGGGCAGGCCAGCGACCGCATCTTCCGCGACCTGCGCCAGGTGGAGCGGGACCTGTCGGTGGCGATCTTGATGGACTGCTCGCGCTCCACCGAATCCGTGGTCGGCACCCGCAGCATCATCGACACCATGCGCGAGGCGCTGGCGGCGCTGGCGGGCGGCATTGATGCCGCGGGGGATCGGCTGGCGATCTGGGGGTTCTCCTCGCTGCGCCGCGACCGGGTGTTCCTGACCCGCTGCAAGGGCTTCGACGGCCGGGTGACGCCGGAAGTCACCGCCCGCATCGGCGGGCTGCATCCGGGGCACTATACAAGGCTTGGGGCGGCGATCCGCCATGCCTCGGCGCAGCTGGCCGCCGAGCCCTCGGCCCGCAAGCTGCTGCTGGTGCTGACCGATGGCAAACCCAACGACCTCGACCATTACGAGGGCATCCATGGCATCGAGGACAGCCACATGGCGGTGCGCGAGGCGCGCCGCGCCGGGCTGGCCGTCCACGGGGTGATCGTCGATGCCGACGGGCAGGACTGGTTCGCCCGCATCTTCGGCCGCGCCGGCTTTACCCTGCTGCCCGATCCCTCCCGGCTGGGGCGCGCCCTGCCCGATATCTACCGTTCGCTGACACAGGAGACCTGACATGCGCCTTTCGCTCGCCCTTGCCGCAATCCTCACCCCCGGCGCGGCCCTCGCCGAAGCCTTCCAGCGCCCGATCCCGCAGCCGCAGACGGCGCAGGCCGAGGTCAGCTATCTGGCCGCCTCGGTGCTCATGCTGGTGGCGCTGGTCGCGGTGCAATGGCTGGTGCGTCGCAGATGACCGAGGCGCGGCGCACCCTGCGGATCGCGCTGATGCTCTACCCGTTCGGGGCGGGCGCGATGGCGGTGAACCTGTTCTTCGCCTCGCTGATCGGCAGCTGGGTCGGCTGGCCGGTGCTGGCGCCGGTGCAGGCGGTGCTTGGCGGACTGGTGCTTGGCCTGCCGGCGACATGGGCCTTTGCACTGCATATCCGCCGGTTGATGGCCAAGGCCGAGGCGAGCTCATGAAAAAGCCGGCCCCCTTGCGGGGACCGGCGACGGGATTGCTCCTGCGGGCGGCAGCTGCCCGCGCGGGTTCCGGGATCAGTAGCGCGGCGGGCAGGGCGCCGGGGTGCCGTCGGTATAGGTGCAGCGGCGCGCCCCGGTGTTGGAGCCGATCGCAGCCCCGGCAGCACCGCCGCCGAGCGCAGCGGCGACCTTGACGGTATCGCTCGCATCGGCAAGGTCGGCCGCCGCAAGGCCCGCCGCCGCGCCGGTCAGACCGCCGATGGCCGCGTTCTGGTTCGGCGTGTAGCTCTCGCAGGCCGCCAGCGAAAAGGTGCCTGCCACGAGGATCATCAGCATTTTCTTGGTCATTGGTTCATCTCCCGGAACTCTGTATTGATCGCACATATCGCGGAAGCATCCCCACGAGATTGCACAATACCGCGATCCAACGCGGCGCCGGCGGAAAGGTTCCGATCCCGCAGTGTCAGTGGATCGGGTTGCCGCCCGTCACCCCGATGGTCTCGCCGGTCATGTAGCCCGACTCCTGCGTGGCAAGGAACACGAACGAAGGCGCGATCTCGGCAGGCTGGCCCGGACGGCCAAGCGGGGTCTGTTCGCCGAACTTCGCCAGCTTCTCGGGCGGCTGGCCCTGCGAGGGTTGCAGCGGCGTCCAGAACGGCCCCGGCGCCACCGCGTTCACCCGGATACCGTCCTTGGCCACCTGCCCCGCCAGTGCCTTGGTGAAGCCGAGGATGGCGAACTTGGTCGAGGCATAGTCCAGAAGGTTCGGCGAGGGGTCGTAGCCCTGGATCGAGGTCACGTTGATGATCGTCGCCCCCGGCTTCATCCGCGGCAGCGCCGCCTTGCACAGCCAGAACATCGCATAGACATTGGTCTTGTAGGTGGCATCGAACTGCTCGGTCGTCAGGTCCTGGATGCTGGCCTGCGTCACCTGCTTGCCGGCATTGTTCACCAGCACGTCGATGCCGCCCATCAGCCCGGCCGCCTCATCTATCAACGACTTGCAGAAGGCCTCGTCGCGCAGGTCGCCGGGGATCGCGTCGGCCTTCAGCCCTTCGGCCCGAAGGAGTTCGGTCAGGCTGTCGGCATCGGGCTGCTCGGCGGGCAGGTAGTTGATGACCACATGCGCGCCCTCGCGGGCAAAGGCGATGGCGACGGCGCGGCCGATGCCGCTGTCGCCGCCGGTGATCAGCGCGCGGCGGCCCTGCATCCGGCCAAGGCCCTTGTACGAGCTCTCGCCATGGTCGGGGCGCGGGGTCATCTCATCCGTCAGGCCCGGCTCGGGCTGCATCGGCGTGTCGAAGGGTGGTTTGGGGTAGCCGGTACGGGGGTCGCGCATCTGGTACTGGTTCTTGGGGGTGGTCTTCGGGGCGTCGGACATGACGGCATCCTTTCGGCTGGTCGCTTGCGGCAAGGCGGGGGCCGTCTGCCCCCGCACCCCCGAGGATATTTCCGAAAGGCAAAGGATGCCGGTGCGGTCCTGCGGGGGGAGGAGCCGTGACAACGCAGGCGGCGCCCGGATGTTTCAGGCAAGGCAGATATTCGCGCGATCAGCCGCGCAGCCGTGCCGCCAGCCGGTTCTGCCGGGCGATCACCGCGGGCAGGTCGATGGTCTGCATCTGCCCGTCGCGCACCACCTGCCGGCCCTCGACGAACAGATGGCGCACCTTCGCGGGCCCGGCCAACAGCAGCGCCGCCGGGTCCCAGCTGCCGGCGCTTTCCACCCCCGACACGTCCCAGATGGCGATGTCGGCGCGCTTGCCCGGCACCAGTGCGCCGACGTCGCTGCGCCCCAGCACCTGCGCGCCGCCGAGGGTGGCGATCTCCAGCGCCTCGCGCGCGCTCATCGCACCCGCGCCATTCGCCACCCGTTGCAGCAGCATCGCCAGCCGCGCCTCGGCCATCAGGTTGCCGGCGTCGTTGGAGGCGGAGCCGTCCACCCCCAGCCCGACCGGCACGCCCGCATCCCGCATCGCCCGGACCGGCGCGATGCCCGAGCCGAGCCGGCAGTTGGAGCAGGGACAATGCGCAACTCCGGTGCGGGTTCTGGCAAAGAGATCAATCTCTTGCAGGCCGATCTTCACGCAATGCGCGTGCCAGACATCGGGGCCGGTCCAGCCGAGGTCCTCGGCATATTGGCCGGGAAGGCAGCCGAAGGTTGCCTGGGAGTAGGCCACGTCCTCGGCATTCTCGGCGAGGTGGGTGTGCAGCATCACCCCCTTGTCGCGCGCCAGCAGCGCCGCATCCCGCATCAGCTCGCGGCTGACCGAGAAGGGCGAGCAGGGCGCGATGCCGACGCGGCACATGGAGCCCTCGGCGGCATCGTGGAAGGCGTCGATGACGCGGATGCAGTCGTCCAGGATCGCGGCCTCGCGCTCCACCAGGGCATCGGGCGGCAGACCGCCGGCACTCTCCCCGATGCTCATGGCGCCGCGGGTGGGGTGGAAGCGCAGGCCGACCTCGGCGGCGGCGGCGATGGTATCGTCCAGCCGCGCGCCATTCGGGTAGAGGTAGAGGTGGTCCGAGGTCAGCGTGCAGCCCGACAGCGCCAGCTCCGCCAGCCCGACCTGCGCCGAGGTGAACATCTCCTCGGGGCCGAAGCGCGCCCAGATTGGATAGAGCGTCCTCAGCCAGCCGAAGAGCAGCGCATCCTGCCCGCCCGGCACGGCGCGGGTGAGGGTCTGGTAGAGGTGGTGATGGGTGTTCACGAGGCCGGGGGTGACGACGCAACCCTGTGCATTGACCGTCTCGCCGATGGTGGTGAGGCCGTTGCCCACGGCGGCGATCACCCCGCCGCGGATGAGAAGGTCGGCGCCGGCAAGCTCGGCACGGGTGTCGTTCATGGTCAGGAGGGCGTCCGCATTGCGGATCAGGATCTCGGGCATGGCGTTTCCTCGCATCCCTTCGGTGAAACGCCGGGCCGCGCGACAGAAGGGGGAAGGACTCGCGCGACTTCGGCAGGGTAGCAAAGACGGGGGTGTGGGGGCTAGGGGTTTCTTGGGGATGGCAGCACGCTTGACCGGGCGGGAGCAGGCGACGCACTGCCTCGCCCCCGCCCGCCGCGGGACGGTTCTCCCGGAGCCGCTGGCCACACGAGACCGTATAGGCCAGCGCCCGACCTGGCGGGCGAGAAGCGCCCGCCTGTCTCTTCATTTTGCGGTATGTTGGAACCGGTGGCGAGCCCGTCGCCCGCCTTGGGTTTGAGCCCGCCCCTTGGACCGGGCCGCCACCGGTT